>BNJU01000174.1_pt1 | contig 191120 bp, 252 predicted proteins | sample 8539281 | NCBI WGS metagenome assembly BNJU01 (sample SAMD00202456, study PRJDB9452) | human saliva metagenome | isolation source: human saliva | place: Japan | reverse complement strand
AAGGTTTTTAAATTCTGTTTGAATCTAAACGTTGTTTTTACTGAAATCTCATCAATTATTTTTAAAATAATTAAAGTTATTTTCGTGGGTTGTGTGTACTGTTTAATCTTAAATTATCAAGGTTCGTTTGCTTTCGCTGTTTGAAACAGCTTAGCTATTATATCAAGCTCATTTTATCTTGTCAACAACTTTTAAATTTGTTTGAAAGTTTTTGAACTTTTTCTCGCTCGTTTTTGAGCAACTTTGATATAATACCAAACTTTTTAAAATTCATGTCAACACTATTTTAACGACTTTTTATATCCTTTTTACGTATATCCTTATATTTTTCAAGACTTTTTACTGGTGACTTTTTCTATTCATGTTATAATCATCCTCATGAAAGTATTAAATAATGATTTGAAAACTTCCACATTCAAAGGCATTTATGTACTATCAGGTGATGATGAATTTTAAAAACAGCTATAAAAAGATTGAAAAATGGCTATGGTAGGTGATGACCAAAATGAACTATGCCTATTTTTGAAGGAAAGGGGATAGATGTAGACGCTATTATTGACTTTTGCCAATACACGCTTCTGTTCTTTTCAGAATACAGATGTATTCTTATAGAAGAAAGTCAATGGTTTAAATCCGGAAACGATAAGTTTTTAAACTATATTTCAGATAAACTGATAGTACAAAAATCATTTTTGTAGAAAAAAAGAAATCGATAAGCGTTCAAAACTCTACAAAAAGGTCAAGGATATCGGATATATCGCAGAACTCAATCATCCTACAGATGATGAGCTGAAAAATTGGGCAGGAAATATCATAAACAAATCGGCAAAAATCACTGTTTCCAACATGGATTTTTATTGCCAGAGTTGGAAATGATATGGAAAGAATAAAAGAGCGAATTGATAAATTACTCCTTTACTCTTGACAAAGATATTATAGAAGAGGAAGATATAATAGCGATAACAAGCATCAGTCTGACTAACTAGGATCTTTTGAGCTGGTAAAAATGATTACCAACAATAAAATCAAAGAGCGTTGGATATATATGAAGACCTGGTCGCTTTAAAAGAGCCGTCACTAAAAATAATGATTCTTATCACAAGACAGTTTAACCAACTTTTGCAAATCAAGGAATTGATGTCTGCAGGTTTTAATGAAAAGGATATAGCATCAAATCTGAAGCTTAATCCCTATGTAGTTAAAAATCTTATGCGTCAAGCCTGAGGTTTTGACATGGCATTGCTTTTATCCTATGTCAAAAATGCAATCGAGTTGGAAGAAGCTATAAAAAAAGGTAATATTAATGAGAAATTAGCACTTGAGTTGCTAATGCTTTACACGTTAGTGTAAGCAGTTTGTTGTGTATTTTCAAAAAGAGAGGATTTTTCATGAAGTTATTAGAAGAGCGTATCAGAAAAGATGGAGTAATCAAAGAAGGTAATGTAGTAAAAGTTGATTCCTTTTTAAACCACCAAATGGATGTGGAACTCTTTTTAGAAATGGCTAAAAGAGTTTAAGTCAAAAGTTTGCTTTCACAATAATATAAACAAGATTTTGACAATAGAATCCTCGGTATAGGTGATTGCCGCAATAGCAGGACTTGAATTCGGAGTTCCTGTAGTATTTGCAAAAAATCAAAATCAATCAATATAGACGGTGATATGTATACCGCAGAAGTTGAAAGCTTTACACATAAATGCAAAAACCAAGTAATAGTATCAAAGAAATTTTTAAGTGCTGATGACAGAGTTCTTATTATTGACGATTTTCTGGCAAACGGATGTGCACTCGTAGGACTTATCTCTATAGTAAAATGAGTCGGGCGGAACAGTTGAGGGCATCGGCATTGCAATAGAAAAAGGATTCCAAAGCGGTGGACGTACTATAAGAAATCTCTGGTTTCCATTTGGAATCACTTTGCAATAATTGATTCTATGGATGCCGCTACACAGAACGTAGAATTCAGACAACGGGAGGACTAGGTCTTAGACCTTTTATTTATGAAATATTTTTGCATCCGATATACACGGCTCAGCTTTCATACATAATAGAAAAGTATAGAGAAAGCAATGCCGACAAACTTATACTGCTCGGTGACCTCTTATATCACGGTCCAAGAAACGATCTGCCAAAGGACTACTGTCCCTAGGAAGTCTTTGCAATGCTTAATGAACTTTAAAGATGACATTATTGCGGTAAGAGGAAATTGCGATTCAGAGGTCGATCAGATGGTGCTTGAATTTCAATGCAATCTGATTATTGTATCGGGAAATTTTAATGACATTTACTTTTTATAACTCACGGACATGTTTATGGAGAAGAAGATCTGCCGAAAGCTGCCAAAGGCAGGTGCATTCATATACAGGGCATGTACATCTTCCTATCAGCAAAAAGTCGAGATGTTTATATATAAAATCCCGGATCGGCATCACTTCCAAAGGAACAAACCCAAACTCCTATGCAATACTTGATAATGACCTTTTTCTATATATGATTTTTGACGGCAATGTATTAAAGGAGATAAAACTTGAGAAAAATATTTGAACTGTAGCACCATGCCACTTCGGTCTTGAGGCTATTCTAAAAGAAATCATAGATATAGGCTATGATATTACAAGAGTAGAGGATGGAAGGGTGTATTTTTGAAGGTGATGACGAAGCCATGCCAGAGCCAATATGTGGCTTCGCACCACAGAAAGAGTACTGATTAAAGTTGCGGAGTTTAAAAGCCACAACCTTTAGTGAACTCTTTTGATTCCTGTTGCCGCCATACCTTGGGAAGATTATATCCCCTGCCGACGGTAGGTTCTGGGTGAGTAAAGGCTACTTTCAATTAAAAAGTAAACTATTCTCTCCTTCCGACATCCAGTCCATAGTCAAAAAGGCTATGGTTGAGAGAATGAAAAAAATTTATAAGAAGGAATGGTTTGAAGAAACAGGTGCCGATTATCCGCTTTAGAGTTTCTTTTAAATAAAGATATTGTCACCATAGGACTTGATACCACTCGAGTATCTCTTCATAAAGAGGCTACAGAACTATGACCGCCAAAGCTCCTATTACAGAAACTTTGGCTGCCGCCCTTATTATGCTTACACCTTGGAAAAAGACAGAATACTTGTCGATCCTTTCTGCGGTAGCGGCACCTTTTGTAATAGAGGCCGCTATGCTGGCTGAAAATATTGCTCAGGGCTTAAAAAGAGGTTTCTTAAGTGGCAAAATGGTCAAATCTCATAGATAAACAAGTTTGGGATGATGCTGACGAAGAGGCAAGAGAAATGGTAAGTATCGATACAAATATGGATATACAGGGATATGATATCGATAAATCCGTTGTAGAAAGCTGCCAGAAGCAACGCAACAAGGGCAGGTGTTATGGATATGTTACATTTACAATGCAGAGATGTGGCATCACTTTCTATCCGAAGAAATACGGATTTATCATTACAAATCCTCCCTATGGTGAAAGATTGGAAGAAAAAGAAAATCTTCCGGCTATTTATAAGAGTCTTGGCGACAGATATGCGGCTCTTGATTCATGGTCACTATATCTTATCACATCATATGAAGATGCTCAAAAATATATGGGAAAGAGAAGCCGATAAAAATCGAAAGATATACAACGGCATGATGCAGACAAGGTTCTATCAGTATATGGGACAAAGCCACCTAAGAGAACCGGACGGGAATAACAATGAAAAATCATTTTTGCAACGGAATAAAACAAACTTAAGGAAAATCAAAAGAAATTTCTGCCGGGATTTTGATATCATATCAGCAAGGATGCTGTATATCTATTGATGTGGAGGAGACCGAACAACATTTAAAAAGAAAAACGTCTATATAAAAGGGCAAAAAGCTATTTGGGGATATCACCGAGGTATCGTTCTCTCTGATGATTCCGGTTTAGAGGTGGATTACATAGGGGAGAACCGGGAGTATATTCTTCCAGATATATGGGAGAGGACACTTCTTACACTGTAAAAATCAAAAACATTATATCCAGACTGCAAAATGCGAAGGTAATGAAAGAAGTGCAAGATTTAGAGCATGCATCTGTGCTATACTTGATGACGGTACAACCGTCTTTACAGAGGGAAGTATGGAGGGACTTATAGCTCATACCATATCGGGTGAGAAACGGATTCGGATACTGATCCGATACTTTTTCTGCCCGAATATGATAAAACATGTGCCGAAATAAGTCCTGAGGAGAAAAACAAGATAAGTCATAGAGGAAAAGCACTTATGGCAATGAAGAAAAAGCTAGAGGAATTTTATGAAGATACTGATTGTTAGTGATACCCATAGAATGGATGATATACTAAAAAAGGTAATCGGTAAAGAAAAGCCTTTTGATATGTTTATCCATCTTGGTGATATAGAAAGTAGCGAAACAAAAATAAGCTATATGATTGAACCTGACTGCGCCTGCCATATGGTACAGGGTAATAATGACTTCTTTTCACAGCTTCCAAGAGAAAAGGAAGTAAATATAAAAAATCACAAAGCCCTTTTGGTCCACGGACACCAGTACGGTGTAAGTATGAGTGTAGATATTCTTAAAGATGAGGCTTTTTTCAAGAGGGATGTGATTTTGCAATGTATGGTCATACATAGAGCCGTCTGTAAAACTATTGACTGGCGTCACCATATTAAATCCGGGTCTCTTGGATATCCCGAGACAGGTCTGGGACATACTCCTACTTACATGATAATGGAAGGTATCTGACAACGGTGAGTTAATGTAGAAACAAAAAGAAATATTCGAGATAGAAAACAGACCTGTGCATTTTGCACAGGCCTGTACTTTTATTCTTATTCAAGAGTTACACTTGTGATAACCTTATTATTTACTTTGATCTGTAGTCTTCTCCGTCTCTCTTTGTACCGTTCTTTACGATAGTTCCTGAGTTACTCGAGTAATTTCTACCCGATAATTTGAGTTAGGAGTTGTGATCTTCCATGTAGTCTTATTATCCTTTTCTTCTACAGAAGCCACATAATCTGTCATATGTAAGTAGCTCTCCTCACAGTTCCTTGTATACCAACTGATTGTCATTGCTCTTATCAACTACAACAACCTCATATTTGCTCATATTGATCAGCCTTTATATTGAGTCCTGTGATAGAGTCTTTTCATCCTTTATACCGTTGAATCCGCTTCCCTTATTTGATCCGCCTTCCTGAAAATAGAAAGTTCTGTCTTCACCGTCAAGCTTTAACAGTCTGCTTTCCGTACTTCTGAGCACCGTCCTTACTGTCTCCAAAAATACATCATACGATACTTTCCCGAAAGGAAGTCACTGTGATGAACCTTTCCTATAGCATCCACAAACTTTTCCCGAGTAGAATAAGGAACCGCTTTGTTTCCTGCACCCGAGTTTATCTACAAACTCTGTAGTAGAATATTTTCCGTTATCAAGAAGCTTCATCTCAAACAATCCAAGTCCTGACATCATACCGCCCTTATCATCAAAAAGCATACTTCTTACCGTTAATGCTCTTTATCTCATTTGCACTGATATGACCTTTTCCGTCAGCATAGTACCAAGCTGTTCCGTCCTCTTCCCATTTACCTTTTGTTGAGGAAGTATCCCGGAACCACCTTGAACCATCCCTAGTAGACTTTTGCTCCGTCCTCGGTGTAGCAAAGTACATAAAACTCTCTGTATAGTCAGCTCTTGCCGATCTTGAAACTGCTGTAGAAGGTGTAGCTTGTATACCAGCTTGCAATCATTCTGCCGTACTCATCAAAACCGTACTTCTTTCCAGTTGATTGTCTTACTGAGATTACCGGTTTCCTTCTTGCCCCGATTCCTTAAAGTAGAACCATCTTACCCGATCTGTATCCCAGTAATCTATATTAGCTGCTCTTCCATTGTTCTCGCATTATCATCATGAACAAGTATCTCTCTCAGCCTGTAGTCATAGCTCCGTCATTCTCATCACCGAAATAGTACTTTGCATTCTGCCATGCATCCTGATCTGTCAATCTTTCACCCTCTAGAAAACCCATCCGTAAAGCATTCTGCCTTCAAGATCAAAAGCATATTTCTTTCCGTTGATAGTTTTTAATGTAACATCACTTGTTGTGGAATCACTTCTCTTAAACGCCTCACTGTTTTCTCCAAAGTAGTACCACCACTGATCGGGTTCGTTTTCATCGTAGTCATTGGTATTCGTATAGCCACCCATCTGTTCTTTACCATTGACCGTTGATATCTACATAGTATGTAGCATTTCCGTCATCGATCAGAGCATCTGTAGCCATATCACCCATATCATCAAGGTAATACCAATACTCCCCGACTGCTGCCACTTCTGGGATACTTTTTCTTCATTCTTATCATAGTATACCCATGTACCGTTTTCCTGCTGCCAACCTGTTGCGGCAAAAGATGTCATTGCACCTGCAATACTCATAGCGCCCACAAGTATTGCCAGCTTTGTCCTCTTCCCTCATTTATTTCTCCCCTCATAATCTATTGATATAAGTTCATATGCCAATGTACACATTTCGCTTAATCTGTTTTTATTTTTATCAGATGAAAAAGAAATTTTTAAAAGCTTTTTTTGTAAAATTTATATATATTTTTACGTATTTTATTAATTTTATACAAGCACTCGTGTTCTAAAATTTATTTTTTTCAAGTTGTATACAGGTTTTCTGTCTTTTAATCTGTATTTATTTGCAAAAATATATATATTTTTATATAGCAAAGCAACTTTCAATCTCTTAAGTTAGTAAAACCTAACTAAATTAAGAAAAAATCTATACACTCGTTTACTTTAAATCCTACATTTACATAAAGAAGAGAGCACCAACCTTTCACATTAATGCTTCTTCAAAAATATTCCTGGTTCCATCGATTAATCCTCGCTTTCATAAAGAACCTTTTTCTATATTTCTGATGTCCTATCACGATTTTTACCGGACATTCTATAGATGTTCCTATTCAGTTTTTAAGTTTTATCCCTCCTATAGCTTTCTTTCACATCTAATACATGGTTGTTATCAATCTATCTACACGGTCCATCTCTCATTCAAATTCTACTTTCTCGTCATAAAAATCTGTATGAGTACTATCCTAACTGATTTTTCAGATAGTAACTTTTAGAGTCTTCAATAATATATTATCTCATCAATCTTCTTATAGGTTCCGGATTAGATCAAAGTCTCAATCATTACTTAAGTTTTCTTTGGACTGTACCTCTCTTTCTTAAATTTCCACTTTTAAAGTCTTTCTACTTTTTCCTGTGGATATGCATTCATCAAACTTTTAAGAATATATTCTCTTTGTTTATGTCTACAGTATATCAGATATTTTATTTATGTCAATACTATTTTCTTATATTTTTGATATTTTTTTATTATTTTATTTTTATTATTTACTTTTAAATAGCTATTTTAATCTGTATTAATTATGTATATTGTTTTAATTATCTGAATATTATGTATAATTTAAATAACTCTTTAAAGCAAAAAAGAGCCTAGGAAAACTTAATTTCCAAGACTCTCTTTTTCTAAAAATCTCCCCTTATTATATCCCACACAGCTTCTATACTATGCTTATTCTTTACATAGTCATCTGCCGCCTTGCTCATATTTTTAAGAGCTTCTTTGTCGTTATAAAGTGTAACGCATTTGTTCACAAAATCACCCGGCTCATCTGCGACAAGCATTTGATTATATGAGTTGTCTATACCCTCTGCTCCGACGCCTGTGGTTATTACAGGATCATTGTAATATAGAGCCTCTATTACCTTGCCCTTTACTCCTGCTCCGTATCTTAGAGGTACCACAACAAGTCTTACCTTCTCATACAGTTCTTTCAGTTCTTCTTCACTGACAAAGCCTTTAAATATAATTCCTTTGGCTTCATTGTGAAGAGCCTTTATCTCGTCCGTAGCATTTGAACCGACTATATAAAAAGGTGCTTTTATCTGTGCATAGATTTCATCCCACATATTATCAAGGAAATACTTCAATGCATCCGCATTTGGCGGATGTGAAAATGCCTCCCACAAACAGTACACCTTCTCTGATATCGGGATTGTAGTCAATATTGCCAAACTTTTCAAAAACATAGGCTGTAATTGCTTTGGCATTTATCTTCTTGTCAAAGGTATGTATATAGTCCACCTCAACATTTGAAGGATAATAGCTTATGCTTGCCTTTCTCATCAGGTCAAGCTCCATACTCTTCCAATATGCACTGGCATTTTTTCTTTCCACATCACCTGTAAGCTCATACTCTCTTCTTTCACGCAGGAAATGTAGGTCATGACCATAGTATATTACCTTGATATCTGTTTTTTCTTTGATAAAGTCAATATACTTTGTGGCTATATGCGGTCTGTTAAGATATGCAATATCAATATTTGACCGATTGTTTTCGATCCATTCAAATATATTTGTTCTCATCTCATTGCCGTATAGCACCTCTACGCCCATTTGTTCAAGTATGGAAGTATATGGCTCGGACTTGGCAAAGTTATCAGGCAAAAACTTGACCACATAACCTCTTTCTATAAACATCTTTATATACTGGAAGGTGGTTCTTTGAACCTGCGTCCTTATCAAATGTCGGAAACATAGTGATCTACAAAGAGAATCACCTTTTTGCTCTGCTTCTTTTCTCTGGCTCTGAATGCATTCGGTACACCGACATTGTCGTACTGGTTTTTGAACTCCTCACTCCATTTTTCCTGAAGTTTTTTATTGTTCTCTACCTGATATCTCTTAAGACCTGTACCGTTGACATCCGTACCGTTTTGATACTCCCTCAAAGTGAGTTACCACACTGAGCGGCTGATATACCACTCTTAAGCCTCTTTTTCTCACTTCAAAAGGCAAGGTCGAATCCTCACAGTATGCAGGTGCATATCTCATCAAATCCTCGATTTCTTCCCAGAGTTTTTCTGCTAAGCATTATTGCGGCACCGGATATATAATCCACATCTCTTACATAATTGTACTCAGGCTTATTCGGATCATCACATCTTCCCATAGTTCCAGCCGCTGCCGTCACTCCATATGATTCCGCCGGCCTCCTGCAATCACCGTCAGGATATATAAAGTTTTGAACCTACCATCCCTATACTCTCATCAGACTCAAGCAGTTTTTATCAGAGGTGGTAGCCAATCCTTTTGTACGGTTGTATCATTGTTTAAGAAGAATATATACTCGCCTCTTTGCCTTTTTGCGCATTATTGCAATTCTTTAAAAATCCCTGATTGCTTTCATTTCTGCAATTACAAGCCCACTTACGAATTTGTCAATTTCCTTTGTCGCATCTGTGGATACATCATCCGCAATAATTATCTCATAGTCAAAAGCTTTCAGTATTTTCAAGAATTGATACCAGACAGGCATAGTATAATGTATTTGATTGTATACCGGGTATAATAATACTTACCTTAGGATTTTTCCACATATGGAAGTTTATCTTACCCTTTTCCCTGTATAGATCACCTATCTTAAATTCACCTCTATAAGGTTTCTTCCCTGTTCCGAATGGGTCAGCTTAAAATACTTTATAGGTGGAAAATACTCATAAGTCTGTAGTTTAACTGCTTTCTTTCCACGCTTCCTTTAGGATATTTCTTATTATAAACAGTACTTAGCTTTCTTCTTATCCTGAAACGGAATAGAGATTGTTATTATAAACATTTAAAGTCTTTGCAAGCTCTTCATTCTCATGCTTAAATTATCTATTATGATGCCCAGATTGTTTACATGATTATCTGTAAGTGTCTTAAGCCTGTTCATCTCTTTGATGGCAAAGCTCTCTGTCATATTGATTTCAGTAAGCTCATTTATCTTATTTTTGCATGCGGCAATTCGGCAAAGTGCTACCAATCCCATCGTTTAGAGTTTCATGAGCTTACAGTCTCTACAAAGTAATTATCCAGATAAACCTCCTGGTAATCTCCATGTATATAATCCTGGAATCTTCTTTCATAAAGTCCATTCCGTCAATATCATCTATACAAAAACTTGCCCATAAAATCAGTTTCAGTTCAAACTGAATTTATCCTGAATCTTTTTGAATTGTTTTGATAGAAGCTGTATAAGCGCGATATTTTATAAAAGTTCTCTATCCTTTATAAAATCCATTGACTCGTCAAATATCCACTCACAGTCTATTGCGGTGAGCTTATCTCCGTCCAATATAAAATTATCAAATATTGCATCCAGATTAAGAGCATCCTCATCCACTATCTTTTTAAGATAATCTTTAACGCCTTCTATAAATCCGTCAATATCTTTTTATACAGTCCTCACAAAGCCTGCTTAAAAGACTTTCCCGTTTACAAAGGAAAGTTTATCTCTCCAGCATTTTTAAAAAGTTCCTTCAAGAACTGTTACGCTGTCATTTATTTAATTCGCTTTGCGCCGTCATACATACCCAATATATGTGGAATACCCTCTTTTTTCAAAGCGGACTTTACGACATACTTTTTACCTTCTCTAAGTCTGATCTCCGTCTTTATCTGATATTTTGGGAGTCTGGTTCTGTTGTATTTGATATAGACATTCTCCTCATTTCCACCGGCAACTATAATATATGAGTTTGCAAAGCTGTCAAAATCTCCTGTTTTTGCAGCCTGTGAAAATCTTTTCTCCGATATCTTTCAGTGCAAATCTTGGATAATCATATGCCTTTATCTGTAGCTCACCTGCTCCCGCATCTCCTTATCTGAGAAGAGCTTATACACATATCTATAGTTCGGATATGGATAGTATGTGGAATGCTCGCTGTACCCATTCTCTTACTAGCTTTTTACACTTAAAGCCTCTTTGTCTCCAAACTCTTCTTCAAAGTAGTTCATTCCGTATTTATTATCAAATATCAAAACCAGCTTTGTGTTCGGCTTTTCTCTTTGCATTAACTTAACACCATATCACTGCCATAGGCAATCACGGTATCAAAATCATTAAGCTCTATACTCTCAAAAATCGGCTATATATTCTATATCAATACCGAAAACAGCCTGCACACTTCCAAGCCTTTCCATATCGTCTTCATAAATATATACTTTTTGATTTTTACATAAATCATCAATATAGCTATTTGACTTCCTAAAGAATAATGTCTTACCTTTATATCTATCCATTCCGTGTTTCCAAGGGATAGTGATGAAAAGAAAGACAAATTTTTCCAAACCGGATTTTCTTTCAAAAGACTATATTCATCTTTTTCCATACTTTTTGCAAGTTCTAAAAGACTCATTTTCTCTCCCTTTTTAATTACTCGTTTTGCGTAAGATTTACCTTTTGATTCCATATCATAAACACCCACAGTATTCTTGTTTGAAATAACTGTTATGAATGTAACATCATAGAGTCTGTGATATACAACATGCGTACCGTTTTCAAATCCGGTACAGCTCATACTTAGAAGATACTCTCCACCCTGTAGAGTCATTTTCTGCTTGAATTCCACAACCGCTTCATCACCCGGCTTTACGGGTTTTACTTCCACGCCTTCAAACATTGTATTGGTACCGCTAAGTTCCGTTCCTTTTTATCTTTAATGGTAGAATGTAAAATAGGAGATTCGATATTTGCATTAAATCTTATCTTCTCTCTGATGGTAAACTCTTCGCCCTTAAGCAAAAGATTGGTAAGCTCTCCCTTGGAATCTAAAAGTCCCAAATCGTATATTTCCGCCCTGCCGTCACCATACTCTGTTTTATTCGGATTGATGGAAATCTTATCCTTCATAAGACCATGATATTCTTTTGCATGTGTCTTATTTATATCATTGTTTAATTCCATCATATCTGAAAAATTACTGTCAAGTCTCTTTGCAAGATCGGCTTCCAGATCGTCCATTCTGCCTGCCAGGATCTTTTTATACAGATCCACCATTTCTCCTGCAGGGACCTTCCGCTAAAAACTCTCCCTTGTTTAAAAGTATTACCTTGTCACAGTACTTTATTACGCTTCCCATATCATGGGTTACCATCAATATGGTAGTACCGGTTTTTCTTATCTCTTCCATTCTTCTGTAGCATTTGGCCTGAAGAAAACGTCTCCTACCGAAAGCGCCTCATCCACTCATCAAAAATCTCGTGCTCTACATTTATTGCAAGTGCAAATGCAAGTCTTACAAACATACCTGATGAATAGGTTTTTACAGGCTGATACACAAAGTCACCTATATCGGCAAACTCCAAGATCTCAGGAAGCTTTGCCTCCATCTGCTCTCTGCTAAAGCCCATCATGGTTCCGTTCATATATATATTTTCAATGCCGGTATAGTCCATATTAAAGCCCGCACCAAGCTCCAAAAAGTGCGGAAATATTTCCGTCCACTTCCACACTTCCTGTAGTAGGGATTTAATACTCGGTTATGATTTTTAATATAGTTGACTTTCCCGAACCGTTTGTTCCTATAATTCCCACTGTAGATCCTTTTTCTACGCTAAAGGATATCTTTATCCAAGGCAAAAGAATTCCTATGATATTTTTTATGTGTAAGGGAAATACTCTCCTTTAACCTGTCTATAGGCTTATCATACAGTCTGTAGATCTTGGTAACATCACAGACATTTATCGCTAAATTGCTCTGCATACTTCTCCTTATAATACATCTGAAAAATGTGGTCTTAACTTATTAAACATTCTAAGTCCTACAAATAACAGTATTACCGTAACAACTCAAAAATACACTGTAAGTCCCGGTCTTTCAAAGAAAAAGTTTCCTCTGAGTATGCTGTCTCTGTATCCGACCACAATATAATATACAGGATTTAATTTCATTATCTTTTCAACCTTTGCCGGGAAATATGAGAACATTGTAGGGTCCCACATTATAGGTGTCATCCACATTCCAAACTGTAATGCAATTCCCACTATCTGTGACATATCCTTAAAGAATACATTTATTGCACAGGTTATATATATTGTACAAGTGCAAATATTGACAAGCAGAAACTGTAATACACTATTCCTATCCAACTTACCATAGGTAATCTGCCGAATGCCAAAGTCATGGTTATCATTATCACAACAAAGATTCCATGTACTATAAGGCATGAAATCACCTTGATAACGGGCAGTATTGATACATTAAACACTACCTTCTTTACAAAGATAATTGTATTCTGAAAAGCACCCTGAGGTTCCGAGGTTTAGAGTCTCCGCAAGAAAAACCATGGCACGATGCCCGGGAACCAGCCAAACCACATATGGAACTCCAGGCAGGAGGTGTACTCTTAAATCCCATCTGGAAGATCAAAAGTATATAAGTACGGTAACTACTAGGCTGAACAAAACATCCATGCAATGCCAAAATAGGACCTGACAAAGCGTTTCTTAAAATCAGCCTTTGCCAAATCCTATATGATTGCTCTTGATTTTTAATATTTCTCGTATAGCGATATTATATTCATATCTTTTTCCATTCATTATTTTTACAAAGTTTTATTAATATATATCAGGAAATCCCGTGAACTCACAGGATTCCATTATTAAAATCAATCAAACTTAAATGTTTCTTTAAGGCCTTTCCACTTTGTATCCTTATCAGACATTATCAGCTCAATTCCGTCTACAGGCCAGTCAATTCCTATATCCGGGTCATTGTATATAAGACCGCCCTCATCATTCGGATGATAGAAGTCTGTACATTTGTATGCAAACACCGCCTCATCTGAGAGTACTACAAAACCGTGTGCAAAGCCCTCAGGTATATAGAACTGCTTTTTATTTTCATCTGAAAGACGTACTCCGAAGTACTTTCCGAATGTCTTTGAATTCTTTCTAAGATCCACAGCAACATCATAAACTTCACCGCTTAAAACTCTTACAAGTTTGCCCTGTGGATGCTCCTTTTGGAAATGAAGTCCGCGAAGCACTCCCTTTGATGACTTTGACTGATTGTCCTGTACAAAAGACCATATCAAGTCCCGCCTCTTTGAAGTCGTTCTGATTATATGTTTCTACAAAATATCCTCTGTCATCTTTAAATACTGTAGGAGTGATTACACATAACCCCTCTATTTCACATCTCTCTACTGTGATTTTTCCCATATTAATACACCTCGTTGTTTTAGCTTTATTACTGTTCTAAATTATACTTCACAGTAGTATTTCAGTCAAATACGAACGTAAAAAGCCACCAAATAGTGGCTTTCTCTTATTTGTTATTCATTGCCGCATCAAAGGCTTCCAGTGCTTCCTTTTGTTCCTTTGTAAGCTTTGTAGGTACCGATACCACCAAGGGTTATGTAGTGGTCACCTCTGTTATTTTTATTTCTAAGGAAAGGTACTCCCTTGCCTTTTAATCTTACTCTTGTATCTGTCTGAGTTCCGGCTTTTACCGCCACTTCCACTTCACCGTCTACAGTCTTTACTCTGATACTGCCGCCAAGTGCAGCCTTTGCAAAGCTTATAGGCACTGTTGAGAAAATATTGGTATCCTGGCGCTTAAAGATAGGATGAGGACTTACAACCGCCTCTACAAGCAGATCTCCTCTCGGACCGCCGTTTATTCCCGGTTCTCCGCCTCCTGCCATTCTTATAGACATACCGTTATCTATACCTGCAGGTATATCCACCTCAAAGCTCTTCTTCTTTTGAATATATGCCTTACCGTTACAATCAGGACATTTATCCTTAATAATCTTTCCTGTACCGTTACATTCAGGACATGTCTTTACATTCTGCATAGTGCCAAACAGAGTCTGCTGTGAATATATTACTGACCCTTTCCGTTACACTTAGGACATGTGGTAGGTGATGTACCCGGCTTTGCTCCCGAACCGTGACATGTTGCACATTCTTCCTTGAAGTTTACCTTGATTTCCTTCTTACATCCGAAAACACCCTCTTCAAAGGTAAGTCTTACAGATGCTCTTACATTTGCTCCCTTCATCGGGCCTGTTCTTGTGGCTCTGCTTCCGCCACCGCCAAACATGCTCCAAAGAGATCTCCAAAAATATCATCACCGCTAAAAATCAAATCCCGGAGCTCCGAATCCACCGGCTCCGGCACCTGCTCCACCATCAAAGGCAGCTGACCGGAGTGGTCATACTGTCTTCTCTTATCAGTGATCGCTTAGCACTGAATAGGCTTCACTGGCCTCCTTGAACTTCTTTTCAGCCTCAGGATTATCAGGATTTGAATCCGGATGATATTTTTTGCCAGCGCTCTATATGCCTTTTTATTGCAGAGTCATCAGCGTTCTTATCCACGCCAAGTACTTCATAGTAATCTCTTTTTACTCTCTGCCATCAGTTGCTCTCCTTATTATACCTCTTTTAAAATCACCGTCTATAACATCGTCATTTGAAGATGTACCTGCATCCTGTGCTCCTGTTGTATCAGCTGTTGCACCCTGCATTCTGTGCCGCACCTGCCTGCTCATATCCTTTCAAAAAGCTTCTGAGCACTTTCCATAGCTTCTCTTTGCCTGCCTTGATATCATTTATCTGATCATCTGTCATAGCATCGATAGGTGCTCTGTTGATAGCCTCTTTCAATGCAATAAGATCAGCCTCAACTGCAGCCTTGTCATTTGCATCAAGATTGTCACCAACCTCTTTTTAGAGCATTCTCTGTCTGGAATACTATAGAGTCGGCTTCATTTCTTGCATCAATGCCTTCTTTTCTCTTCTTATCCTGTGCCTCAAACTCTGCAGCTTCCTTTACAGCCTTGTCGATATCACTGTCTGACATATTTGAACCTGCTGTGATGTGATATGCTGTCCTTACCTGTTCCAAGGTCTTTTGCGGATACATTAACGATACCGTTTGCATCAATATCAAATGTAACCTCTATCTGTGGAACACCTCTTCTTGCAGGTAAAATACCGTCAAGTCTGAACTGTCCTAAAGTCTTGTTATCTCTTGCAAACTGTCTCTCACCCTGTACTACATGGATGTCAACAGCTTCTGATTGTCTGCAGCTGTAGAGAATATCTGGCTCTTCTTTTGTAGGTATTGTAGTATTTCCTCGATAAGTCTTGTAGCTACACCACCCATTGTCTCGATTGAAAGTGAAAGCGGAGTAACATCAAGCAATACATCTCCCAGCCTGCTTCTCCGGAAAGCTTACCGCCCTGAATACCTGCACCGATTTGCAACACCTTCATCAGGGTTGATGCTCTTTGAAGGCTCCATACCTGTAAGGGACTTTTACCTTCTCCTGTGCAGTGATCATTCTTGTAGATCCACCCTACAAGCAATACCTTTCCAAGATCGCTTGCTGTGATACCGCATCCTCAGAGCATTCTGTACAGGTACAGCTGTTCTTTCAATAAGGTCAGTGTAAGCTCGTCAAACTTAGCTCTTGTAAGTAATATCCAAAGGTGCTTCGGTCCCTCTGCTGTTGCAGTGATAAACGGAAGGTTGATATTTGTTGTTGTTGCTGTTGAAAGCTCTTTTTAGCCTTCTCTGCAGCTTCTCAAGTCTTTGAAGTGCCATCTTATCTGTTGAAAGATCCACCCTCTGCCTTCTTAAACTCACTTTACAAGCCAATCTGTAATCTTATTATCAAAGTCGTCACCACCAAGATGTGTATCACCGTTTGTAGCCAAAACTTCTATAACTCCGTCACCGATCTCAATGATTGAAACATCGAATGTACCGCCACCAAGGTCATATACCATAATCTTTTGCTCAGCATCATTGTCAAGACCGTAAGCAAGAGCTGCAGCTGTAGGCTCGTTGATAATTCTCTTTACATCAAGACCTGCAATCTTACCTGCATCCTTTGTAGCCTGACGCTGTGCATCGTTGAAATATGCAGGAACAGTGATAACAGCCTCTGTAACCTTCTCACCCTAGATAGCTCTCAGCATCAGCCTTAAAGCTTCCTGAAGAATCATTGCTGAAATCTCCTGTGGTGTGTATGACTTACCGTCTATAGTTACCTTATAATCTGTACCCATATGTCTCTTAATTGAAGAGATTGTTCTGTCTGCATTTGTAACTGCCTGACGCTTTGCAGGCTCACCTATAAGTCTCTCACCTGTCTTTGTAAATGCTACAACTGAAGGGTGTTGTTCTTGAACCTTCAGAGTTTGGAATAACTACAGGCTTTCCACCCTCCATAACTGCTACACAGCTGTTTTGTTGTACCTAAATCTATACCAATAATCTTACCCATTATTCTATCCTCCTAATAAATCAAAAATTTGTATTTTCTAAATTTATATAAAATATCTCACTTTGTCTTTACAAAAGCAAAATATAGTCTTAAAAATTAATTTTAGCAACCTTTACCATGCTATGTCTAAGAACAGCGTCCTTATACATATATCCTTTTTAAAAGTTCCTCAGCAACCACATTTTTCACCTAAAGCTTTCGTCTTCATATGCATTACTGCATTATGTAAGTTAGGATCGAAGTCTTTGCCCACACAATCAATCGGCTTCACCCCCAAATCCTCAAGAGTCTTTGTCATCTGATTGTATATCATTGCTATTCCGTCGGCAAAAGCTTTGCCTTCACCCTCTGAAGGTGTTGCAGCATTGCTCTTTCAAAAGTTGTCAACTACCGGCAAAAGTTTTTCGCCACACTTCTTGCTCCCATATCAAACATGGTAGCTTTTTCTTTTTCACTTTTTTTCTGAAATTATCAAACTCCGCCATGCTTCTTTTTAAGTCTGTCTGTCAAATCCAGCAATGGCAAGGTCTTTTTATCAGGCTTTCCTTCAAGATTTTTCATCACTGAAAGCTTCCTCCACCTCAGCCTCCATAGCTGCAGCCTTTGCCGCCTCCTCAGGTGTCTCTTCGGCTTCCTCAACAAATTCCCCTGTCTCTTCGCCTTCTAAAACCTCTTTGTTCTCTTCCTGTCTCTTTTAAATCCTTTTTCTTTCACAGCCCTCCTCTCCATATAATCAAGTGTTTTTAATAAATCCTAATACTTTTTGATACCTGTCATTGAATAGAACTAAGGTTATGGAGTGATCTTTACCTCATACAGGGCAGATATATAGTAATAATGGGTGCACCAACTAAAACGTCATCACTATTCGTTCTAAATGGCCTCGATGTGTACCCATCCCTATAGCAGCTCACCTCATGTCCAACAGGATTATCCTCCCTTACGGTGGGTCCTCACTTCCTTCGTTCTGCCTGTCCGATAACCAGGTGCCAGCTTAGCTATTCATCGGGTCATGCCCTTTGGAGAAAAATTCCCGCCGGCTACCAGCTCATTCTTTGTACTTTCATCACTGATCCAAACACCACGATTACAGCACCTTCGGTGGACGCTTCCTATAATCATTATGGTTGTTCTTTATTGCTCGGTTATGCAGCCTTTAACTGCTCTCCCGGACGTCGAATATCTTTCAACATCTTTGATGCATCATAACTGATTCCCTTGGTAAGGATCACATGGAATACTCTTATCAGCTTACATGCTACTGCTATCAGCGACTGCATCTTTTTCAATGGATTCTTTCCCTGGTGGTATAATATCTGTGGATTTCTTTTGAATTCTTCATTCTTTCCCACCACCGATATCGCTGCCTCAAAAAGTAGATATCTGAGACGCTTTCCGTCCTCTTTTGCTTTATCTTTGTTTTTCCGTCGTGCTTACTCGGAACTATCTGCCACCAGTTCCAATCCTGCAAGTTTCGAAGTTCTTTCTGTGCTATCAAAGCGCGTGATATCACCAACTCCTGCTATGAAACCAGCTACGGTTGTTATTCCTACACCTTTATTTCAAGCAGCTTATCCGGCATACCCGACCTGTTTGGCACAGTTCTTTGATCGTGTCATTGACCTGTTCAAGGCGTTTTGTCTGGAGTTCATAATCCTCTATCAGATCCTGTATCTCCATCCGAGCTTCTGTAAGACCTGCTTTTTAATCCTATGCTTTTCATGGCTGCATTCAGAATCAGCATAGCCTTCTTATGCCCATTTCCTCGGAGTTTAGCGTCTTTCCATATCTTTATGATACCTTCCACTCCTAGTCTTACTATCTCCTCAAGAGTTGGTGCCTGCTTTAACACCAGCAGACCTCCTTTGGCATCTATGTGTGTATAAATCCCCTTATATTCCGGGAAATACACTGCAACCCACTTCTGCAGACGGTTCTTCGCCCTTGTCTGTTCTTCTACAAGCACAAACCGGCGGTTTGACGCATTCCGCAGTTCTGCATATACACCTGTCGGCATATATGAATAAAAATATCGTCCATCCCTTACAAGCCCTGCACTAACACGAGGATCTTTTCTGTCATTTTTAGATGGACTATTGTCATCTAATTCTTTGGTCTTATGCACATGGTGCGGATTTACCATCACAAACTTTATGTTCTTTTCACCCATGAACTGCCCAAGATCAAACCAGTAGTGACCGGTTGGCTCTATTCCTACCAGTGCCTCTTTAAGTTCATTTTTCTGCATCAGTTCCACAACAGAATTGTAAAAGCTGTTGAATCCCTCCATAGAGTTTGAAAACGCTACAGGCTTTCTGGTAAGTTCTATGCCTCTCCAGTTAAAAGCTCTGAAATAATGCTTTTCACTGCCAACATCAATGCCGACAATCATTGTTGTTTCTTTTACTTGTTCAATCTTCTTATTTTGTGTAGAATTCATTTGTAGATACCTTCCTTATTCCGCTCATTTGCTAACTGGCCGGTCAGCAATGACAGTTTAACTTAGGTATCTATTTTTGTAAAATCATTTACTTTCTACACTTTGAATTATACAGGAAGCTATTCATCATTTTTAAACTGCTCATCAAGCGATGCCATTACAGTTTTTATAGTTTTTAATACTTTCTCATAGTCCATTCTCTTCGGTCCTACTATACCTATAGAGCCTCTGAGTCCTTCGCCTATTTCATAATTTGCTGTAACTACGGAAAGATCTCTCATATCTGAAATCGGCACTTCATTTCCGATATATACTCTGATACCGTCACTATCATCATCATTTACCCCTGCAAGTATTTCCTTAAGCTTATCCTTTTCTTCAAAAGCATTTACAAGCTGACTTGCCTTCTCTCTGTCGGAAATCTCAGGGTACTTGAAAATATTTGTGGTACCGCTTGTATATATCTCAAGGTTGTCGGTAGCACTTTTAAACACTGCCGCTACTTCTCGTAAAACCTTATCTACTATATCTCCATAAACTCCCGCATCCGTTCGTAACTTATTCATAATGCTTAAGTTTATCTCTTCCACGGTAAGTCCGTTTAATGAAGTGTTTATAAGCAGATTCAAGTTTAAGATTTCGCCTCCGATATTTCGCTGTCGATATCTATTATCTTATTATTGATAATATTACCTTCCGCAACCGTCACCAAAAAGAAGCTTGAACTTATCTATCTTTTGAGAGTTGCAAAAACTTTTACTTTTATTGGAGTGTATACTCGGTCCTGATATCATAGCGAGCATAATTAGTGTCTCTTGCAATAATCTTTTGCCAACTGCTTCAAGACATTTTCCAATCTGTCCACTTTTTAAAACATCAGATCCTTAAATGCTCTCAGTCTCTATCTCCTTTTCTCTCAAAATCTCATCTACATAGAATCTGTATCCCTTATCTGAAGGTATACGTCCTGCAGAAGTATGGGGCTGTAAGATATAACCCATATCTTCCAAATCGCTCATTTCATTTCTTATAGTAGCAGAGCTCAGAAATTTAACTCGTAGGAGCTTTGAAATAGTTCTTGAACCTACCGGCTCCTGCTCTATATAATTCCTTTTATAATAGCTTTTTAAAAATAATCGCTTTCTGTCCTCTGAATCCATTCGCTCCTCCCTTCTTTATTTGTTAGCACTCATTTATCTAGAGTGCTAACTCTATCTAGCTACTATATTCCATATGGGAATATTTGTCAATAACTTTTTAATTTTTATACCGATAAATATAAAATAAAAACCCCAAACAAATGTCCGAGAGTTTATATTTTTATTATAGCCTATATCAACCCTATTCCTCCATAGAATGCACCTGCTATAGAGTGCAAGCAATGCAAGACCTGTATATACATACTTACCTAAGAAGAACCAGATTTCTCCTTTCGGTCTCTTTTGCACCTGCATTTACAGCTTCCATGGTATACTTCTCTTCCGAATACGAAGAACAACATCACTGATGCCAGTACCGCACCCTATCGGGCAAATATAGATAGATACCGCATCCATCCAGCTTCCTACAATTCCCTGTATAAGAACTGCAACAACCACACCGATTGCTCTGATAATTCCTACAGACTCGTACTCTGCTGAGTTTAAACTGCTGCTGCAATGTAGCTACAGGCGCCTCGTAAAGGTTTACAAGTGAACTGAGTCCTGCAAATGTAACATACAAAGAATATAATTCCTACAATCATACCGCCCGGCATCTGATTCATTATATTTACAAGGTAGATGAACATAAGTCCCGACCGCCTTCACTGAGCTCCGCTCCCTGATGTAGCCATAGCAGGGTATAATAACGAGCGCTGCAAGAAGTGCCGCACAGGTATCAAAAACAGCTATGTTCATTGCAGAGAAAGGTACATCCTCTTTCTTACTGAGATAGAGACTGTAAACACCGGTACCGTTACCCGTAATGAAAGTGAGAAAATGCCTGTCCGAATGCAAATATCCAAAGTCTTATATCCTTTAATCCTTCGGATTTACAGGTAAAGATATACTTGTATCCGTTTACTGCACCCGGCTGTATTCCTATATAAACAGCAAGTCCGATCATCATTACAAAAAGCAGAGGCATCATAAACTTATTTGCTTTCTCATACCGTCAGCAACTCCTAATGCCATAATAGCAAAGTTTACAATGAGTGCTATTATTATCCATGTATTGTTTCCGAATGCGAGCTGTAGATCTGAAAGTTCCACCTATGACATCCATGTTTGTTCCCATTCCAAAGAGCTTTCCTGTAAATGCCATTACTACATATTTAAATATCCAACCTACTACACATGAATAACCTATTGCAAGAGCTAAAGAACCCATTGTAGGTATAATTCCTATGCTCTCACCTACTTTTTCTGCTCTTTCCGGCATGAGCCATAGCAGCACCGAATGCTCCTATAGGACCTTTTCCTGTGCTCCTTCCAGTGCGATTTCTTCCACTACTCCTGTACTGCCTATCAATATAACGAATATAGTAGGGAATCAAAAGTCGTTCCCCCAGGCTGACACAAGCACCGGAAATCTCCACAGGTTTCCCATACCCACAGCTGAACCTACACATGCTATGTATAAACCTATTTGTGAGTTAAAACCATCCTGCTTTTACGGGCGTATTATCTGAACCCATAAAACTTCCTCCATCTTGCCAAAAAATGCAGCACTCTTCAGCAGTCCGGTCTTTAAAAGACCGCTGCCAACTATGTCTTATTTATTTTCCCAGTATCCGTAATTTCCTTATCACACATTCTTCTTTGCTTGAGCATATGGCTTGCCCATGCATGGAAATGTCTCATAGTATGTATGACCGAATGTAATCTTTAAATTAGGAACCGTATCTTCTGTCTTTTATAAAGTTGTGTAATGCTGCAATAATATAATCCATATGCTGTTTGCTGAACTGACTTTGTTGATGAAATAAACGAACAACATTACATACTTCCTTTTTGCTGCTCAGAGTCTTTAAATCATATTCCATAGAGAAAATCACCAAGCTCTGAACAACGAATACTGCACGATGGATCATCTCTAAAGAAAGTGCCTGTCCTGCAAAGCTTTCATGACCTCTCTTATAGTTAAAGAATTTATCAACATCAATATAAATTCCGTGTCCGCCTGCAGGCTGTACTCACAGGAACACCGTTTGCTAAGTCCGTCTGCCAGATACTGACACTGCTCGTCACTCTCTCGTCCTGATAGTCAAATCTTGCTCTTCTTACATACCCTGGCAGAGCTCATGATATCATGTCTCGACATTCCGCCGTAAGAATCATTATCATAGCTGATATCTGACGAACCTTTTAAAAGATGTCCGATATCTGTCTTTACGCTGCCAGTCCCCATTAAACTCCGAGAACTTCTGCCAGAAAAGACCTTTGTCACGGAAAGCCAAAACCCGCCCATATTTTGCATGTCCGTCTTAAGTGATGCTGAAACAACATCAAAGTAAGAGAACATCTCTTTAGCTATTTTCACGAGATTGACTTGTCGGCAGCCCTCTTCATTCATCTTTATAAAAGTAGCAGTTCTCTGCCCATCTTGCACCGTCCATAACAAAGGAATATTGTACTTGTGCAATCTTTGAAACTTCTCTGATATTCTTCATAGAAACAGCCTGTCCGCATACAGAGTTGTTTGTGTACCGTAGAATAAATAAGCGACATTCTCAGCACCTACCGCTTTAATAAGCTGATTGAGTTTATCTATGTCCATATCTCCCTTGAAAGGATTCTTCTCATACTTTCCGCCTAGGTACCTCAAATAAAATCTCCTTATGGAAAAGGTTTCTAGGTACATTACCCATCTGCTTGATCTTACCTTCTAGGCATCAAAGGGAGCATTGACGGAATAGTAAATACTACCGCCATCTCTTTGCAACAACGGCTTTTAATATATCAAATAAAAGTGCTCTGCACAACGTCCCTGCGAACTATAATGTGTTAGGTCTTGAAAGCTGATACTTACCGCCATTGATAAATCCACCTTCATATCAACCAGATACACCTCATTCATCTCTTCTCCACATCATCCTTGTCTACGCCCTCTTTGATGTAGTTGACAAGTCTCTTCTGACTGTCTCTCTTTTCCCATACATCTCTGAATGCATCCAAGAACATAGTTATCCTTTATTTTCCTTCCTGTGCACTCGTCTGCAAGGAACACTAGCCGACCATTGTGTGTCTGCTCGCTGATGTGAGTACTGCGTCTGAAAGGCGGTCGATATATAAAAAGACCTCCAGGAAAAGCAAACTCATTATAATGGTCGTCTCGAAGCTAGCTTTCTCGCTCCTGTGTAACTGTAGGAACCTCTCCTCACATGTGTCCATGACTTCGGTGCCTACACCCAACATCTTCTCCGCTACTCCATTTTAATACCTCCAACACAAAATATATTTTGATACCCTCGGTCGTCGAGTAACGACTGGCGGATCGATATTACAATCCCTTTAAGCACAAATATATCCCATCTGGATTATCGAGACTATATGACATTTAATCTCTGCAAAAGTTTTATATATATAAGTGAGGCATTGTCTAACATTTGCTATGAGAATAATTTATCACCCTTTTGTAGAGCATTGTCAATATTGTTTAATAAAAGCTTGTTGTGGTTTATTTTTAGTATATTTACTAGTGCATTTTGCATCAAATTTTATTTTAAGACAATTCTTTGGAAATAAAGAATTTGCTAGTTTGATAAACTGTTATCGGGATTTTTCTTAACTTCTGTCTTTTAAGCAGATATACAGATATATGGTTAAAAGCCCTTTATTTTCATATATATATTTTACAAATGACTATCTGAGAATCATGAAATCTCATTTTCTTATACCAACTTCTTTTAATCCGTTTATCATTTTCGTGATTTTGGCTTAAAACTTAAATTTTATATCATACGTGAGTTTTGGCAGTAATAACAGATACTTTCTTCAAGCTTTAGACAATAATGTGACGGTACAATACAACATGATTTGGAGTATTGTATGAATGACTTTGAGATAAAGCGATATATTGATTTTTCGAGTGAGCACTCCATGCTGGGTCCGACTATGAAATCATACTACGCATCTCAAAACCTTATAATATATACAATAAACTCTTGGAGATATAAGCGATGCAGACAAAACAGGTGATGTGCCCAAAGTACAACGGTGACCCTAATACAGAATAAAAGAATCTGATAAAGAAATGGATATCAAACTCATAGAGCTCTTTCAGCCAACGGCAGATTCTAAGATGTTCTACATTTCTATAAAGATGAAAAGGCAAACCTGCAGGAGCACTCAATATAAACTTTGATTTGACAACACAGGTGCAGAGAACTTTCAACCTTAGATATTTTCTCTATGTCATCCGGATAGTATGTATCGAAAATAACTCTATTGAAAGAAAGGAAACGATGACCAGGACGAAGTCCGAAAACATCAAACGACGATGAGATGCGAGTAATAAAAAGATTGATAAGTCTCTTCCACTTCCAGCAAGCTTTAGCCATTCAGAGAAGCTTGATATAATACGATCGCTCTCAACACAAAAGGTATTTTCATATGAAAGGTGCCATAAAGACAGTAGGTCTCAAACTGGTCATGCCTCCTGCAAAGTAGTCATGTACAGATATCTGGAGGCAGTAAAAATGAGTGATAATAAACTTTTACATGTGTTTAGTATATATATTATCTAATTAAAAGTAACATGGTTCACTCAATTTATGTGTTACTGCAATAGTAGGAAAGATATGTCTCTTTAGAGACGTGATCCGCTATAAAGAAAGGAATTTTGTGAAAAACTGATTTTGACTTTATCACTGCTTTTTCACCTTTTATGAGTATGTCGGCTTGCTGCCGACTATAGTATAGGTAGTGCGTCATGAGAGAGCAAGGCATTGGCAGACTGGGATGAGACTGAGACAAAACACAAAGGCTAGCACAGTTGTGTACAGAGGCAACAAAAGTCGGCTCCAATAGTGCCGCAAGCTCCCGAGAAATATGATTTTACAAAACTTATCATAGACAATGGTGCAGGAAACTGCTCATCTCAGAGTTTATCCGTTAAAGGCGATCCTTCAAATGACAGTATCATCTGAGATTGGAGTAGTTTTGATTATGATACAATCGCTGAATTTAAGAAGAGTGCTTGCGACTAACTCAAACTCTAATTCTACAGAGATACAAGCACAACAAATACAGTGTGAACAACTGCAGAGTTGGTATCAAACCGACGGTATTTGGCATTACAGAAAAGCTGACGGTACACATTCCACTAACTGGCTCATGGTAAAGCAACCTTTGGTATTTCTTTGATGCTAACGGAAATATGCTTACAGGATGGATTGAGAATAACGGCAACAAATACTATCTCGACGGCAACGCGTGATATGCTGCCTGTAGGTTGGGCAATGCATAAAATGATAAGTGGTGCAATTATTTGAGGAATCAGGTCTCTATAAGAGAGGCCGATGAGTAGCAACGGACATCGTATTACCTCTGATACCAGCGGACAGATGGTTACAAATGCCACTATCGACGGATATAATATAGCAAGACGGTGTTTGGGTTCAATAACAAAGGGGTTTAATATGCTGAAAAACAGCACCAATTCTTTGAGCAATTGTAGCGGTTGTCGGATTGGTAATGTGTTTCATCACAGGCGTGCTATGGTGGCAGGACATAAGCCAAAAACAGTTGCAGAATAAAGAGATCAGAGCGGGGACTGAGCGAGTCACCTGCTCTCTTTACATACTAGGGCTAATATGGCCATGTGCCTTTGCTATGCAAATGCGCCGCACCTCCGAAAAGTAAGTATCAAACATAACTACCCAATCAAAAAGTGCTCAGATACTGAATATAAAATCTGGTCGACTGAATAAGACTTGCTAGTAATCAAAAAGCATACTTAGCACCATAGCAATCTTTGGGCGGTACTCGGTCTCATATAGCCATACTAAACAGAAAAGATAAACTGTACTATTACCAATCCTGAACTGATGTGCGCCCATCGCACCACTGTCCACACGTCTCTAGAGCTGAATTTGTCACAGTTACCTTTTGTGATAAAGAATGACCTCCACTACCAGCAGGACAGTCCTCCCCAGCTAAATAAAACCATTCTTTCTACTCTACATCTTTTCCCGCCATCTCTATCAAAGCATGCTGTTTTATAGCTACTTTTAGGGTCGATTTTATCATATATTACAATTTATACAAATTAATTATTTCATGTCGGGTGATGTGCATTGTACACTCAATGGACTTTGGTTATACTTCATAAAGCTAGCTGGGTATCAGACGCCTGATGCAAATGAAGCTTACACAAGAGCTACATGCTAAGCCATCTCACACTCGAATGACAGGGAACTTGAACCTGCGACCTCTTGACCCCCTAGTCAGGCGTGCTGTAAACCTACCACATCCCGTAAACTATTGATACAGTATTCATTATATAAAACTTTTCAATATTTGCCAACAAAATTTTTACTGAAATTCATATCAATACACATAATATAAGTTGACCAGTTTTGCAAACGTATATATAATTGAATTAATAAGTAAATTATCTTATATTTTAAGAGTTAGAATGAGAAAAAGATTTTGTTGGCTTTTATCGCTCTTTACTATCAGTACAGCGCACAATACCTGTATTTGCGGACATGGAAACAGGATAATACAGGCTGGTGGTCACGAAAAGAGATGATAAGAGCTTTCCTGTATCGTTTGGGAGCGATGGACTGGATCATGGTATTACTTTAATGAGAACGGATATATGCTGTCAAATCAGTAGCTTTTGGAAATTATTATCTGGATTCACCGGTGCGTCTTACAAATGCTGTCGTGAACGGATATCAGATGAGTGCAGACGGCGCGTACATCCCGCTTCTCAGTCTACAGGTAGCTCAAAATCAAATACTCAGGAATACATCAACATCGGCATCTAACAACAGTTCAACACGGAACTGCTATAAATAACAGAGCAACTGATTATACTATTAAATAAAAAGCAGCCACGTATTCCATTATTCAAACTGTGACTGCAGTACAGAAGATGAGAAACATAATAAAAATACCTTTTAGCGGAACAAGAGATGAGGCTATTTCAAAGGATATACACCTTGTCAAATATGTCATCCTTAGAACTTGATTCTATACCTAACAAAAACAGTATTTCAAATAATATACTTAAAAGACTATATATCAGTAAACACATGGTATATGAGTCTTTATATTAACTACACCTTCTATGCTTCATAGTTTCATTATCAGTTATTTTTAATACATACTTCACTTTATCTATGTTTTACAATCAATTGCTTTTATATTATTGTATATTTGATAACAGTATTCAGCTATGCATAATGTGCATTTACAAAAGGAGTTGTAATGAAAATGCATTGACTATATAAAATGGCGTGGAGATTTTATCTTTTTGATGTTTCTCCTTTTAATAGACGGATAATGCGATTTTCATTATTCTCCTATCTTGACTTAAAAGACTTGCAGAATAGAAATAAATTCAATAGGCGTTTCTCTTTCAGATGCCTGCAGATGACTCACTAATCATGACTACCACCACGGTTATACGGGTGATAAATGTAGATTTTTGAACGCTCTCGCAACTTTCGAGAGATTCGGTAATGTTGTGATACTTGATTAGCATCTCTATCATCGAGATACCACTTTTCATCAACAGGTTTATGTATGACGACAGTCGAGATGTATGTGCATTCAGAGGAACCGATGACAGCGCAGCAGCCTGGAAAAGGGACTTTTATGATGAGTTTTTCAGTTATTGGCCCAGAAATTTGCGTTTGGACTTTTCTAAAGCAGGTTATTCTCGTCATCAGATTTTATAGTATAGTGAGGACATAGTAGGCAGTAATCGCAATCTACTCCTGTGCAATGTGTGATGAAATTTTCAGGACAGAATTATCTGCAATCTATAATGATTTCGCGCGATCCTCGTGATGAGTGATCGATACCGATATAATGAATGCTATAAGAATAAAATAATCAAGATAGTCCGGAATTTTGTGTGGTGGGTATGATTTTTAACATACAAAGAATATAAAAAGGTGGTAAAAAGCCGATAAATGTGCTTTCTTACAGCATGATATACTCAACTGGAACTGTCATAAGCAACAAACTTTGGTATGTTAATGTATAAACAAGGATGCAGATAAATTCAACAGTTTTGTAGATGAGTAATAGAGAACACCGATTTAAGTAGCGCAGGAATATGTAAATAATTTCTTTGATAAGATAATAGCAGGCACCTTAAGCACCTTGGGGAAGAATAATCGTAATATCTTTAAATATAGAAAGGGATTTGAATCAATAAACGGTTCTAATCCCTATGCTTAATCAAATGTAGCTTAATACGTCCACACTAATCTGGCTCACTTATCGTGTCCCCTGACGTTTATACCGTGACTTTTCCCACGTTAGACAAACACTTTCAAGGATTTCTATCCACTCCTTTTAACGACCACGTAGATGTCTCTGTAATAAGTTCATCTCTATCTTTTCTCGTGTATTCTAGGACAAGATTTCCCTAATTTTTCAACTTCGGGATCGATATCAACGCTGTCTCCTTCTAATATAAATCGGTATCATGTATTCTCCTGAGATTATCTAATCATCCTTATAAACTCATTATAGCCATAGGGAAAACCTGCTATATGCTGGAGTGTTATCATTCTAGCAGTTTGCTTCACAAAAATGCGCAAAGCTTCCTTAACCTAAAGGGTAGTTCACAAATTAAAAACGGCTCAAAGCCTTGTAAATCAAACCTTGGGCCTTTTTCACACTGGTGAGACACCCGGGACTCAGAACCAGGACAACTTGATTAAAAGTCAGTACTAAAAATTGCCTTTAAGCCTTGTAAATACTTGGTTTCTTCTTGTTGTATTAGACATTTATTAGACATCCAATACGAAAAAGCTTTTAAAATAAATTGTAAAATAGTGATATATCACGCATTGCGTGATATAATAAAGACAGTTAAAGAGATACAGGAAAATAAAGAAAAGAATTTTGGAGGATTTAAAAATGAAGAAGTACACAGTAAACATGGTAAACAGCGTAGAGATGGATGAGAGTAAACAACAAGTTTTATATCGCAAATGGACGATGGAGCAAAAATTTGAAGTAAACCTTTTACAGGTTATCTGATGAGGACATCGAAGGACTTAAGAACAGTAGAAGGATACGACGAGGATCCGAAGTTTTTGAAAGACTTATGGCAGAGCAGAAGAGATAAATAAAACTTTAAAAACACAAGCCTCTCCGGAGGTTTGCAAAAATAAGGAGACTATGGACAACAAGGATAAAATAAAAAGAATTAAGAAAGCATTAGTATCTCTCAGGCAAAATTTGCTGAAAAATGGGGATACCCTAAGCGGACTATAGAGGACTGAGGAAGCAGGCAAGCGTGAAGTAAAAGGGACTATATAGTCAGCATGATGTCAGACTGTGTGGAATTTGAAAAGAAGCTGAAAATAAATAAATAAAATATAAAATAGCGTTGACATATCACGCAATGCGTGATATAATAAAGATGATGAGAGTACTTTAACTGTTACTAGCTAGTAGGTGGGAGAAAGGAGCTCGTATGGAGAGTATGACAGATAAGCAAATGGAGTCATTCTTAATCTTGTGATGACAAGTTTGCAGCTGCAAGACTATGGATGAGGTTCAAAAAGCTATCAGTGATGTTCGAGAGATGGCTAAAAAGAAAAAGCTAGCGAATAGCTAGCAAAGAATAACAGGGGACGGCGGACTTACTCACACCGTCCTATCTGTTAAATATAACATAACACAGATAGGAAATCTTACAATGAAAACTGTAGTGAACGTACATTGAATGTCATGCTTTCAAAAAGGCGAAAGTTTGCCTCGCCTCTTTTTGTTACATCACTCTATAAATAAATACTTTATGCTAATAATACCTTTCCTTCTCTCATCTGTTGCGATTACTTCTATGATATCTTCCACGTAAATTGGTCATTAGACAAAGTTTATTAAGCGTATCTAATGTGATGAGACTTCCCTTGCTTTATATTTTCTAAAGTCTGACCGGGCAGTAACTTTTCTTTTATACGCATATAATTGTAACCTCTTCTTTTCAACTCTTTCATAATATCTATTTTATATCTAATCATAATTGTGATTCGTACTTTGTTTTCTTGATTTTCAAGTATATATTATGTCTTATTTAAAGCAATAAAAAGTTCTAAAAATAGAGTAAAAGTGCTGACATTACTCTAATAATAGAGTAAAATAACATTGTAAGATAAATAAGGAACTTACAGAGCCGACCAGAAAATATAGAACTGTAAGTAAAAAGAAAGGTAGATAATATGAATAAGGAAACAATGATAGGAAGAACATACGGAAGTTTTACAGCCAAGGAACAAAGACAACAGACAGCATGATTTCAGGTGCGTATTATGGCACAGTTGGTGGAATAGACAATGACAGACCTTCGGGAAATCGGTGAGTATCAGATTACACTAGATCTCAACAATGGATTATCTGTAGCTGGCACATTATCTATAACTGAAGATGAGGTAATCGAATATATTAATGATGATGGTATATTCTACAATCCAGCTGAATAGAAGCATAGGAGAAAAACAAAAACGACCTGCTGTAGCAGCCGACCAAAGCAAAAACTACAGGCCTACACCTCAAAAAGAAAGGCAGAGGCATTTTTATCATATGAGCAAGAAAGTTGCAATATATATCCGGGTGTCTTCTCTTGATCGAGCTAGGGAAGGATACTCTTTAGCAGCACAAGAAAGAACTTTGAGAAAGTACTGCTCTGACAAAGGCTATTCCGTTTATGAATTGTACGCTGACGAGGGTATAAGTGGAAAAAGATATGGTTCCAGACCTGCAGTTCAAGAGCTTATGGCAGATGCATTAGAGAAAAAATTTGATATAGTTTTGTTCTGGGCATTAAGCAGGTTCACAAGAAGCGTATCCGATTTATACCAGACTGTAAACACACTAAACAATTTAGATATTGATCTTGTATCATACACTGAGGCATTTTGATACATCTACTCCTTTTTGGACGTGCAATCATAGGTGTTTTTAGGGCGTCTTTGCACAGCTGGAAAGAGGCTTACAAGTGAAGAGTGAGTTTTTGCACCTGAGAGCAATTCAAGCAAGATAAATATACCCTTCATTTTTAAAAAGGTTACGTCAAGGATGATACTAAATTACAAATAATACAAAAGCTCGATTGTGTTAAATTATGCTTTGCAACATATTTAGAAACACACATCTATCTGAGATGGCAAGGAAACTCAATTCAGCCGGCTATAGAGGTAAAAAGAGGTAAAGAATTTTCTGCAAACTCAGTAAAGGTTATGTTAAAAATAAGACTTATACAGGGTATATACGATTTAAAAAGAGGAAAAATCAGGATGGCATGAAAGTAATATATCAACCGACACTTTCAAAAAAGTGCAAAAGATTTTAACTCAAAAGTACAACTCAAGAAAAAGGAAAAATTTTCAAAACGATATAAGGCAGGGATGTAACTCTCTTGCCTACTCTTTCAATCTATGTTTTTGTTTTGCTAGAGTCTAAAAATATCAACCTTCACTCTTTACACTGTCAGAATCTTTTCTTAATATATCAATAGCCTTTGCAATTACTCCCGTTTACAGCACACCCATCAGCCCAGCATTCTCAATGATGCTTATACACTCATTGGCTATAAAAGCAATGATAACAGCATCTTTTATGTATGTTGTATGCATTATGATATCAAGCCTTACTGCCACAAGTACTATAAGTAGTGCAACGCCTTTGCGGCATAAACCTTTAAATCCCGCTCTTGACTCAAGTGCACCATTCTCACTTTTCTTGCTTTTCTTGAATATACCTGCGACTGCAAGACCTGTCACATAATCTACTGCCATAAATACAATCAGAGTGATTAAAGCCTCACTCCATCCTCCGAAAGCCATTGCTACAAATCCTCCTACTGCTCCAACTATGGAATATAATACATTTGCTCTCATTTTAACCATCCTTTCTACTCTGCAAGTCCGTATGTTTTTAAATCCGGACTCTCTGTATCAAATTTCTTCTGATATCTGCCATCTTCATCTACCCAATGATAAATATGCTTTTTATCATTCTTAACATAAACACTTTCTCGCCATTACTCCGGATTTTGTCAGATAATATGACTCATCTGCTATATCAATCCATTGCCCTGACAGCATGCCTCCATCGGTATTCATAAAATACCAATCATCTCCACTTTTCAAACCATCCGGTTATCATGTGGCCTGCACCATCAACTACATACCATCTATCATCTGTATTTATCCATCTGTTTTGAACCACTCCCTTTTAACTCATAGATCCATTTATCATCAAACATCACCCGTCCAGTAGAGACGTTCTTTTGATGCAGCTTGCAAAGCTTGGTAAGCACACCACGAAACAAACTGTTGACACCAATACAGTCCATTTTGACCATACCAGTGACCATACTTGGTGTAGTTGGACATTCCGGCATTGGCAGTTTTTTCTTCCAACATAGCATTACTTGCCTTCTCCAAGTATCCTACTTCTTGCCTTGCTACAGCAACGAGCTCTTCTGCTGTACATGTTGAGTTACTAAAAAGAGGCATGCAAATCCATTGATTCTGTTTTTTGCCACCCTACCTCACCTTCAGTAAATCGGTATTCCTTTCTCAACACCTCCACCATTTCTTTCAAATCCGACTGCCGAGGTATTGCCTTCTATAGTATGAATTACATATGTATCATTAACCTTTTTAACATCTTCAACGATTCCGACATGAGCAACTCTGCCTTTTTCTCCACTGTAAAAATACACGATATCTCCAGTATGTGGTGTTTTGCCATAAGCCCGATTAAGGACAAAATAATCCTTACCAGTTGGGTGAACTGGCTGTCATGAACCTCTTAGCAGTTTTTCCCTGCTGAAAATGCACTATCCATTTTTCGCCTTTCTCCTTCTTTCTATACCTTTGCAGCTCCTGTAGCCATGCTGCAATCTGCAAATGTCTCTGACTTGCATCTACTACATGTGTCAGCTTCACCTGCAACCTTTAAAGGCATGGTCTATCGCTTCCTCTAATGTCATATATTTATCTCCAATAAAAAGAGCCTACTTAAGCTCTCATTTGTTTATTTAAAATGCTATTTCGGTATAAAATGCAAATTTCGTTATTAAAATCCTATTTTCTGTTATCAAGATAGCATTTTTGTTATCAAACTACATCATAAGGTATTCATCCGTTTTCATGAACTCCTCAACTGCTGTTCTGTACTTCTCCGGTACTTCATCAATAGTCATTAAACCATGCTTAATTCGTGAAGCATAGAACCTTATACACCTTTATTTTCTTCTTACTCATTGCCTTCTTCCTCCTCATCGTTTCGTTCAGAATTCAAGCATCATATTTGATAGAGCGTCAATGCGACCTGTCAAAGTGGATTCTACCCGCTCCACTTTTTATCCATAGCCTGAACATCAATAAAGCTTGCATTTGAGCGATTGCTCCATTGCATCTTTAATAAAATTGATTGTGATACCCTGAAGCTTAAAGGCCTGTTATAGACTGCTCTCCAGATTCATCCTGTAATGTCATGATTACAGTATTTGCATCTGTAAGCTTGTCATAAGCTCATCAATTCTGCAAAAATTATCAATTACTGTGACAAATGTGTCGCCGTAATATGTCGATAACTCAATCTCCGTCTTGTCCTTTAAAAATCAATTTGCTCATTTTAACCTCCTAATTTAAAAATTTCTATTTTTGTTATTTGAACTGTTCCTGAAAAACATCAGATGCCCTGTCGCTATTACAGTAAGCGCCAAAACTTATAAAAGCCTGTTCATTTATATCCGTCACATTCAGCACAATCTGTCCTGTTTGAATTATTGCAGGACTTGCCACACCTGTCTTAATAGTCTATTGCATCGACCTTGCCTGCCTCTGCAACATCAATCAATCTCCTTATACTTGCGGCTTTACATGTACCTCTAGTGAAACATAGATTGCCTTTAATATTCGTAATCGTTCTGTAGCTTACAATAATTTGTCTAAGGTGTTAAATTTATCGACTGCGATAAAACGCACCCTACGTCTTGATTTCAGTGCAGGGTATCCTGTGGATAAATTAAAATTCATACCAATGCCATTGATGCCTGCATAGCCATAATTATGTCTTAGGGCTATAGGGCAAAATATGTACCATTTAAGTAAAAAGCCTTTGCTCGCCACCCTGTCGCAATTGTTCCGTCAAAGGTGGCACCATTAAAAACGTTCTACCAGTAGAGTAGTCAGGCATTGTTCCGACAATACCGTGAATATTAACACCTTGTCTTATGTTTGTGAGGATATAAATTAGGGACTTGGTAAGAATACATAATTAGCACCTTGAATATAATGTCCATTAGGTATTTTAGTAACGACTCTCGTCCTCTATTAGCACCTGTAGTATCATCCCAAAGCGAATCCATTGTTATCCACAGCACTGATTACATCACCAGTGCTGCAAATCCATCTTGGAATTGTGCCCTGAAAGTTAATACCATATTGGGAAGAGGCGGTTGCCCTTGTAGTACTGATTCTTTGACTGCGTTGCCTAATTCTGAGGCATTTACTTCAACATGTGGGTTGCCATCAGGTCGGTGATAATATGCATTACCATGACCCATTAGCATAACAAGTTTCCCCCTACCACCATCTAACGCAAAAACCTTTGGCTTGATTTATGCATATCCATTATCTTGAGTATTTATCATTTTAACTTGACCTTGTTCTTCACAGGTTCTTGTGTCTGACAAAGGTTTTCCAGGATAGTAGTTTACTGCACTCTTCATAAGAGTTGGAGGTACTACAACATACGGCTTCCATTGACCACTTTTATGATAGTATCCTCTTCAATTCTCACTACATAACCACCACATCTGCCTGATACATAAAGATTTCAGTACAGTTCGGATATCTATATCCTCTTATGGGTATAGTACCTCTAACTCCTGCTACAGTTAAACTATCAAGCATTTTTATTTTGCATCAATTCCCAATACATTTGATAGAACTGCATAGGGTATCTTTGCTGTAGCTTATACTGCCCATCTTTATTGTAGTATCCTTCTTCAAATCTTACATGGACTGTACTTTCTCCTGAAAGCATTTACAACTTCTGAAGCTGTTGACCATGTGCCACGTTTGGGTATAGTGCCTTCCACCACTTCATCATTGCTATCTGAAGTAATTGTTCTATATCCTTGCAAGACTTGAGCTTTGCCGGCGGTGACGTCATCAGATGTTACTCCTCCTGTGCCTCCTGCCATCGAGTATTGCATCAGCCATATTACACCTCCTTCACGGCAAGATAAAAAGCTTCTTTGCGGCTTCTTTCTATAGCATAAAAGCTCTATGTATCCGTCATAGACTACTACCTTATCAAGACAGCTGTAGGGCCTTCCACCTTGCCTTTATTATAGTTGCATCCGTCATGTTATCTTCAATTTTGTGGCTCACAATAGGGAGTGTCACTTGCTTTAATACTAGAATATTTATTCTTTGTTTAAAGATTGTGGTACCTTCCCACGCAGTTACTCTTGCTTCTACAACTGTCACCTTCTTAAGCTTTTGATTTTATCCTGTTCTCAATATTCTTCAAGCCTGTATCAAAAGTTCTGATGTCCACATATCACCATCCGGAATACTGTAAGTAAAAATTTATCTCACTTGCTCTATCAATAGTAAGATAAAATTCCATTATGATAGTTACAGGAGCACTGTCACTATCAGCCAAAAAGTCAGGATTTATAGCAGTAGCAATTGCGATCGAGGGGTTTCCTGATTGCCCACCTGCACATATCCCGACTTCCTTTATTTGATATCCTACGCTTACATTTTCATTACTTACTGTTGCATTTATCTTTTGAGACATTGCCATCTACCGATGCTGCAGATATTAAAAAGTATTTTTATATCCTACAAGATACGTAAATGTTCTCAAGTCCTCGCTCCTGTATATGTACCATCACCTATTTTTATGCTTGAAAACTCCAAGTTCTCACCATTTATAGCTCTATTTATAATATTTATACCTGCATTTGTAATTACAGGTGTATTAAATCTTGCCATCTTTTTACCTCACTGACTGTATAGTTACACTTTGTACAAGGCCTCCGATATAAACTTCAGACTTTATATCTGTTATTCTTTCTACTGCTATCAAGGTCGCACTGGCATTTTTAATCTTTTTTATAATCTTAGAAAGCTCCTGCAGTGCTTCAGTATCGCTTGATCCCTTGTGACTATCTTAAAGCTGCCCGGCACTCCGTTAAACTTATCCCATTCGATCGCTTCACCGTTGCTAGCACGGTCTGCTACCACAGCTCTTACGCTCATATAGTACCTGCTTTTTATATAAAGCTATTGCAGACTTTACAAGCTTTCTTTTAGTCTCTATATCCATGTCTGAAGTATAGTAAGGTATATCAAGCTCGATTGCTCTCAAAGTCAAGAACTCTTCGCCTAAATCATCAATGCCGGATATAACCATACTCTTATTTAATGTCTGAAAGTATTTATTAAGCACAGTATTTATTGCGTGGCTTAGTGCAAGTATTTCCGGATCGACTTGTATTTATGTGGTAAAAACATCCACGATATGAAATTAAAAATATCAATCACTTTCAAGGCCTCCATACGTGATATTTGATGACTTCAATGTTGCTATATGTGCATCATCTACACTTTATAAATGCCGCTCAATTATATCTACCTCTTTTGCTCTGCATTTACTATCATGCTCACAAGCATGGAAGGATTTCACATCTCTACCAATTCTCTCGCTTTGATATCTCTTAAAAATCTTCTAGGCTTTTAGTAACTGCTGCCTGGATATTAGTGACATTGGCCTTGTCACTGTCATTTATAAAAGTACTTTAGGTTGATATTATAGTTACTATCCAGTGGTGCATTTACCTCTACAACATCAGTAAGCGGTTTTCTATCGTCACTTGACAGATACTCTTTAAGTCCTCTACAAAATTCTGTATCCGGCTTTTTCTCCACCTTTTAGACAACTCTTATATCTACCACTCTAGGAGACGGATTCGTCTGCCTTACGTCAGATATAAAGGCTTGAGTAGAGCTTTTTGTATGATACTCATATGCACCGTCGGATATGCTACCGAATATGAAGAGCTTGCCAGGAATATTCTTTCTCCAGTGTTTCATCATCTTCTACATCAGCTCCATACTCTGTAGTATTTGTATTTGATACACTTTCTATATACGGAATACTGTCTACAAGTATCTTGATTCTGCCTGCTACAATATCATTGTATTTACTGCCTACCTCTACACATTCACAGTCCACATCTATATCTCTTTTCCTGCTGCTATCTCAGCAAATTTAGTTGTTCTAAAGTATATACTGCCATCTGTTACCCTTGTATTCTTTGGTATAGGTATATTTGATGTCTGTCGCTTGATAACTTGAATCTGACCTTGCACTTGGCTCACCCATCTTTCTTTCTATACCGAATACAACGGCCATATTGTCGAGATATGGTCCGTTTGAGTATTTAAGAATTCATTTTACCCATATTGTCAAGCCACATAAATCCCTGGAATAATTGTAAGCATATAGCATTCAATATAAATCTATATGGCGATACTTTTAGGTAGTGTATATTCATTGTTGCCGGTTATCCGCTTGTATTCATTTCATATTCTTTTTACAAGCTCTTCCATCAAGCTTTCAAGTCTCAGATCATCAATAAAACTTTTACATCCGGTACTCTCTCAAACATCTTCCCTCCTTCCAGTTTTATCAATACATCAAGCATTGATATGTCTTCACCTTCTTTAAAAAGAAACCTCTATCACTTCTACTTTCGGTATGTACTTTTCAACCTTGTCGAAAATATCTGCGTAATTATCTCTTTTTGAAATATCAATACTTTCAGATATTCACGCTTGAATCAAGTCCAACCCGTCTGTCTAAAGGATTGTACCTTCATAAGTGTTGCATAAAGTCTGTATTGATATTAAAAAGCTCAGTATCTATACTGCTATCTGTCGTAAAATCCACTTTAATATTCATCAATGATACTCCGTAAATGTTAATGTAATATCAACTTCAGATATAAAACCGTCTCTATATACTACATTGTAAGCTTCACTTATCTTTGTCAGATTGAATTTATAATTTGCAATCCTTTTTACCACCAATCACTATATATTTGCTCTACCAATCTTTAATGCGCTTTCAAGTTTCTTAATAGTCTTAGTGATATTTACTCCTAAAAAAGCATTCAAAGTGATATCAAGTGTAATTGTCTCAAGATCTGCTCCCAAAAACTCTCTTTTAGGCTTTCCAAATGTCGGAGTATGACTTGCCCACCTTGATGAGACTTCTCTATTAAGCTTTTTAAAAGTAAGTACTTTTATCGCTTGATACCGAAAAATACCAGGTCTTTTCCCCAACTTCCAAGCTTTCTCATGATCGCGCTTCTTTCTAAAAGCTTCACACGCTTTATAAGATTTAAAGGTTGATACATTTATACTTCCTGCAGCTGCTTTCAATGTTATATCTGTGCCATCTGAACTTATCATTGTACTATCAGACAGCTCTTCATAATACACATTCTGTCCGGAAGATTTGGGAACATTTGCATCGTTAAAAAATCGTACCCAGTACCACTGCTGCATTCGTTCCATTACTAAGATGTGCTCAAGTATTGACTCCCCTATCTTAGGCATCTTATATCTACCATTACTAAGAACCGGCATAATACTTGTTACCATAGCGGTTCTGTCCTCATAGTAGACAGATATCATTCCTTTTTCATAATCAATACTTGATACTTTTCCTATTCTGATTACATCATTCATGAATCCTTCTTTCCACCGGTATGTTTAGCTTCGTTCCTTCCCAAATCCAATGGCCGTTATCTGAATCTTTTCTTTCCATGTCTCTTCGCTTCCTTCTCAATCACATCCTTGTTGGCCTCATATGTTTCTCTCATCTTCACCCCTTACTCAAATACTTCCTGGCAAGGTTCCAAAGATTATCACCCTTTTTTCACTATATATTCCATGCCATCTGCTGCACTGTTATTTTCTGTAAAGCATTCCCTTTTGACCATCTTCTTTACCACCATCTCCTATTCTGGACACAACCTTTTCTAAGATTTAGCTTTTGCACATATCCATTACCGGATATTGTATGAGTAACTCTTGTTATAAAAATACTTGCCATCTACCTCGCCACCAAAGCCGGCGAGGTCTACACAGATGGTTGCATTATTGCCATAGGATCCACCAGTTCCAAGCTCATAGTGATAAGTTCTCTATTTGAGGCATTTACTTTTGCTATTGCCTTTTTCATTGCATCTGCCTCATCATCTGCAGATTCATTTATATACAAAAGTCTATCACTCTTACCCACTGTCACTGATATAGTCTTGTTGTCTTTAGAGTTGTATATGAAAAACAGCACCGGTATAAGTTCCTAAAATACTGTTGTTATAACTCCATTGAGTACATTGTATAGGACTTATTTTAGTTACCGTATTCTTGTCCTCATATTTTTGCAACATCATATTACAGCCTTTGTATCATATACTTTTTAAGTTTAGTCCGTATTTTTCAAAAGTAATTTCAGCTGAATCAGTCTGATTTGACTGCTCCAGCTCTTTTATCTTATCTTCTACTTCACTATCATAAACTAAGTTGAGGTTTGACGCATTTGTAATCTCTGTTGCTATCTGCTTTACAGATACATCCTTCCATATCTTTGATTTGGGCGTAATGCTAAATTCATTTTTAATAGGTTTTATAGTAGCATTAATCTGACATATTAGCGGACTTGATGATATCGAAAAAGTCATCCACTGCAAAGGATCCACAGTCAATCTTATTCTTTTTATTATTCTCATCGGTCCAGGCTATTTTAGCTGCTATCTTATCATTCAGCTTAGGAGTCCAGCCGTTCGTCCACCTTTTATCCACATTGTCAATGGTAATGCTGATATTGTCCGCATTATTTTCAGCTTCATCAACATAAGTAAAGCTCTCTACAGTACCTATATTACTTGCTTCTTTTGCCCTCATATACCAGGCTTAAATCCGTATACCTTGCCATTACTTTCTCCAATCAGGTAAAGAGCTACTCATCTTCAGGTAACTGAGGGTATCTTTACTCTTTCGCCACCACCGAATACAAAGATATGCATCAAGTCATATTCGCATTCATTAAAAGCTCAACTTTTAAACTCATCTTCATAAATTTTTAAAGGAGATACTGTCCCAGTATCTCTGACTCTACTATATATATTCTTTCTCATTTATGTAAAACCCAATCTCCTATTATCTTTTTACATATCTGTCGAACATCTTTTTAAACTCTTCAAAAGCTGAGTTCATTAACTCTTTGAACTTCTTCAGCTGTAGTACCGGCAGAAAAGTTTTGTACCGGAGAGAAGTTCACCACAACGTTACTTCCGGATGTATCTGCACCTTCAAGCTTTTCCAAACTTCCACTTGCCTTTGACTTGCCATCAGGGTACCAAGTATCTCTCCGGCTCTTTTGCCATAAAGATAGACACGTGCTGAACCGTCAAGCGGTATGGCCGCCTCGGTCAGATCCTCTGCGAAAGTGGCCAAAGTAGGCTTTTCAATAATTCCACCGCTTGCATATGCTGGCAAACCTGTTATCCTATTTGTTTTTAGGCTTGCCATTTGCTTACCTACTGCTGCTGCCTGCGCCTCTGCTCTGGCTTTATTGCTGAGTACATTAGGGACTCATTATACACAGCTTCAAAGATCGAAACTTGCCATGGCTTTTATCGGAATGGCCATTGCAGACTGTACAGAATTATTTATCTTTCCATACACTATATTACCTGCCTGATCCAGTACTCCACTTGCCTGCAATCCATTCAGTAATGCCTGCGGTATCTCTACTCCCTGCTTTTGCATTGTACTAAGTATCTCTGTATAGTTTGGATCGTTTGCTATCTTCTCACCATACAGATACCACAGACTTGATTCATCTCCTGCAAGAGCTCCCACTGTAGCCGCTTCATGTAGTGCATTTGCAAGTTCATCCGGAATCTTCATTCCTGCTTCTTTGTAACTCTCAGCAATAGCATTCATTTTCTCCATGTCCGGAGCAAGCTCTTTATACAGCTGTGACATAGCTTCCTTTGTAACAGAATCTACTTTCATTCCATCCAGCAAGCCATCTTTTATTCCTGTAAAAGCCAAAGCTCCCTGCTCTTTTAAAGCATATATTACCCTTTGGATCATTCATTACCTTCAACACAACATCATTCAGCTCAGGCATCAGGCTTGACATTTTCTTCCGAATATGAATTCTTTATATTCTTTGTAGTGAACTTACAGCCATACCTATAGTCTTGCTTTGATTTTCAAGTATACTATTGATGACAATATCATATTGTCTGTTGAATTCGCTTTCAGACAAGAACCCCTCATTGTATTGTGTGTACAGGCTGGTGGCGCTTTCTCCTGACTTTCTGCAAATGTGGCCATTGCTTCATTTTGCTTTTTCTGTAGTCTTAGATATTACATCTTTAAAAGCTTTCAGGTGTAGATTTCCAAATCCGGATGCATTGATAACATCAAAAGAAGACTGCAGATTGTCATTTGCCAACTTGGCCTTCATATCGGCCATTTGCTTTTCAAAGCTCTTTCAAGATGCTTAGCCTCATCTATATCAAGTATTCCGTCATTGAATGCATCATTGACTGCATTTTTCATCTCTTCGCCCAGTCTGTCAAGCTCAGAGTATACTGAAGTATAGTAATTGTTAAATGAACTTCTATTCCTTCCATGTTCGGATTATCTCCAAGTATAGAAGCAAGATTCATATCCATACCATACTGTTCACTTGTTACAGATTGTTTTAAAGAAGAGATCGTATTCTCAATACCATCTTTATATGCGGTATTGTCATCTTCACTAAGCTTGATACCCATGCCTACTTGCCAGTTGAGTTTTCTGACCGCACTTAGACTGTTTGTGAAAGCCATCCATTGATTTAGTTGCCTCATCAAATGATTTCATCGCAGTCCTTACACCCTCAAGCGACTTACTGCTTACAAGCCTGTCCGCCACAATATCAACTTCTTTCATTGATAAAGATAAGTCGCCAAATGCTTACTAAGGCTTCTGTTGCCTGCTTCTACTCTCATAGCTTTAAGAGCTGTAGTTACTCCTACTATTGCAGATACGGCTAATGCACCCACCACAATAGCTCCCGTGACAGGATTTGAAAGTGCCATTGTTATAGATGAAATTCCACTTGCTATCTTATTGCCTATTACTACAGCTTTTAATGTAGCATAGCCTGCTGCCATACCTGATAGAGTCCAAGGATTGCACTTGAGTGTTTCATTGCGAGATTACCGAACTCAATAATGCCCTTCCTGCACCTTCCATCTGCTTACAGGCCTTTCGATAATGCTCCCCTATATTCTTGGCCCTCCGCTCTTTATTATATATGCATTCAAATCTTGAATAGACTTGGTAAACATCTGCACACCTTCACGCATAGGTCGTCTTTAGAATCTTCACACACTTGTATAGCTAATCCTTCCAATGCGCTTTGAGCAAGTTTTACATCACCCTGCAAGTTGTTAAGTCTTGTATTTGCCATGTTCTCCGCTGCACCATCAGCATTCTGTAGCGGATGTAAGTTTGTTAAAATCTTCCTCTGAAGAGTTCACTATTGCAAGAAGACCTGTCATACCCTGTTTACCTGCAACATATTAGCAAGTCTGGCCTTTTCGCCGCACCCGTTCCATACATGCTTGTCATAGGGAGTTTCCATTTTTCAATGTACTCCCCTTCTGAAATTTCTCCATCTTCAAGTCCGTCGCTGATCGTCTGTAGGTTTTCTCTAAACTCTTTTGCGCTTAGATTTCCGCCGGCAAATCCTTTTCTTAAGTTTTTCATGATGTCCATGAAAGAAAGCATATTTCCGCTATCATCAGTCAAGCTGACTCCAAGTGTCTGCATAGCCGCAGCCATTTCTTTTGTCGGCTTTAGTCATGTTGACAATATATTTTTCATGGCTCTACCTGACATACCGGCTTTTATGCCTTGATTAGCCATGAGACCTAATCCCCGCAGCTACATCTTCAACCTTATGCCCAAGAGCACCTGCCACAGGAGCAACATATTTGAAAGACTCGTAAGCATAGCCACATTTGTATTGGAGTTAGAAAGATGCTGCTGCAAGTACATCAGAAAAAGTGTGCTGAATCACTTGCCTTAAGTCCAAATGCAGTAAGCGCATCGGTAACTATATCTGAAACCATTGCAGGGAATTTCTCACCTGATGCCGCAGCCAGATTCATGATACCTGATATACCCTGTGTCATATCTGCAGTCTTCCAACCTGCCATTGCCATGTACTCAAGTGCCTTACCTGCTTCTGTAGCACTGAATACAGTCTTAGTACCCATCTCCTTAGCCTTTTTCACTAAGAATATCAAGCTGTGCTTCACTTGATCACTTATAGCCTGTACAGTCTTCATCTGCGCTTCAAAATTGAGTCCCATTACAGTAGCAGCACCGGCAAGCCCTGCGGTTACACTTGCTACCACCTTACCTATAGTCTTCATACGGCTTTCAAACTTTGACAGACCGCCCTCAATATTACTTATAGCTTGCCTGGTAGCATTACTCAAAGAGGCATCCACTCTACCGCCAATCTTTATCCTCATCTCATATTCTTTTTACTGGCCGAGTTCACTCACCTCCTCAACAATTTCTATGAGCTCCTCACAGGCATATTCATAAAATATTCCATAGCTTGTGTTAAGCTTTTATTGACAATCTTATAGCTATCTTTCTTACTACCCTGCCGTCATTAGGGCTTATGCCCACTCTTATAAAAACTTATAGCTTTATACTTAATCTTTATGACTTCTTTTATAGGCAAATATTCAAAGAATTCAACTGGAATCCCTATAGCTTTGCTTACTAAAGACATAATGGTTTTTAGATTATATTCACCATTTACACTTGTAGATGAGGCGTGCCATTATCTAATGATTCTATAAGATCGATTCCTTTAGATGTTCCATATTGGAAATATCTACCTTGTATATTCCTTGCCTTCCCAATTATAAAGGCTTATCAAATACAATTACTCCTGTATCAGTCTTTTCTACGACTTCGATATTTTTATCCATCTCTTTTGCTCATCTTTTTCTCCTATCATCTGTCTTAATCCATATCGGTGATATCACCCATATACTTATACAAAAAGTCAGGCATCTACAGACACCTGACTCAAAACATTAAATATAACTTCTTATATCCTCAAGTACGTCAACACCATTAATTACGCACTTAGAGTTAAAGCTTATCAAGCTCAATGACATTGTTGCCTGCCACATCTACAAGATAATATGCTATAGATATTGTAACTGTAAAGTCATCTGATCGTTTATCTTCACACTTCCTGGAGAAAGTTCTTTATAAAAGCCTCTGACCATAACTCTCATAGAGCTCTTGCCTATGCCGGCATTCTCATTATCCAGAGTCTGATATCCTCCTCTCAGTGTAACATCTACAGTTTCGCTTACTTTAAATATCTTAAAGATATCCGCAGTAGAGTCCTCTGAATGGTATTTCCATATCCATATTTTCATACGCACCTACAACCGGAATATCTATGGTTCCTGCTATACCTGCTCCACTTACAGACGAAGTTATAGCATTCATATCAGGCAGTTTTTACTTCATCTGTTACGCCGATCGGTCTATCTGAACCTGCATACACGTTAAAATTATTTATTACTGTTGGAAAACTCATTAGTTATTACCTCCCAATGCATTCACAATCATATTAGGATCAAACGAAATCTCATTTTCTATATATTCTGTTGGAATAAACGGAGCTATTTTCTCCTTAAATTTAATCCTTCCTGCAAGTATGGATTCCTCAGTTGTCATCAATGCTGAATTCCATTTTTATTCCTGCAAAAGTCTCCCCTTGCTACAATGCTGTTACCAAACATATTCTCAGAATCAAGAAATGCTTCAATTATCTTATAGCTTGCAGGATCATCGACCGCATCAATAAATCTTGTTATAAATCCGTTTGCATACCAGTTAAAAGACCTTCTTATTGCAATCCATCTGTTTTTTGGATCTGTATCATCCGGATAGGCCATAGTATTATTACCCCAAGCACGTAATCCTACCTGATTTATAACTGTTACTACGCCTGCTGCATTCAAAGTATTACCCTGCTCTTCATCAATAAGTACCTCACTGCCGTCTGCAAGACAAGCGCTCTCGACATTCAAAAAGCTTTATTGGAAGGATACTTACTAGGAATATTGTCATTCTTAGCATCAATATAAGCACATAAAGCACCAAACATTGCTGAATAAGAAATTACTTTCTTTCCACTTTTACACTTAGCCATAGTCCAATTGCAAAGGTGACTTGATACCTATATCAGCCTTAGCCTTTGGAACATCTGTGTACTTCTTTACTGTACTTGAAGATATATCTATCAGAGCCATAGCCCTGAATTTTCCGTTCAGTTCTTCGCATTTTGCGACAAGAGCCGTTGCAACAAGCGAATTATGTGAATATCGGTGCAAGCAATGTGCCAGGTACAATCCCAAGCTTAGGGAATACACTCTTTATAAGTTCAATCCCTGTACTCTCTCCTGTGGAATCACTGTATCCACCAACTATATCATTAACTGTAACCTGACTTGGATCTATCTTCTCCCCGCTTACCTTAAGCTGTGTGGCATTATATGCACTGCCTGTAGACAATAGTGATATTACAGCCTTTCCTTCATCATTGAAGCTTAATATATAGTCGGTATTGGCAACCAATGTAGCTGCAGCATTCTTTACCACTAACTTATCAAGCAAAAGGCCTGTATCAGGGTGTATTGCCTGCTTATTTACAACATTAACAGTGCTTTCCGCCACTGTCTGCTTATGTTTCTTCGGATCAAGTACATTAATAAACACCACAGGGCTTATCTTAAAATGCTTGAAAGAAGCATACATAGCCTGACATAGAGTATACTTATCCATCTCATTACTGTATCCAAGCTTTTGTACACTCTCATCAAAGCTGTTACAAAGTATAACCTTGTTTGTCTTAGAATATGGATCCTTTGTAAGATTTACCGGTGCACATCCCACTACGACCTGAAGGCCTGCAGTACCAAGCAACGGTTTACCTACAGGTGTAGCACCTTCTTTTACCCTTATACCATGATTATAAGTTGTCATTTATCTCCTCCTTTGCTCTCATATAGAGATTATAAAAGACACTTCCTTTTTCTTTTACTTCTCTAAAAGCCTTAGCAAAATCGCTAATAGGTATAAAAAGCGCCCTTATCGTATTATATTTGTTGAAAAACTCCTCAATACCTTCAGGAACATTTCCGCTGAATGTATCAAAGTGCTGTATAACTCCATTTACTTTCAGATATACATAGACCACATTTGAAAGTCTCTCACGCTTAGTATTTATTGAGGCTACATCACTTTCGGCCTTATCTTCTATAACATCTTTTGACTCTTCTGCAGCCACATCTTCTAGGCTCTTCTCTTTTACAATACTATCTTCTTTCTTATCATCCATTATGTGTATTCATCCTCTTACTACATCCAAACTTCTAAAAGCTTAAATCCATCCCTCCAAAACTGTAAGGATACTCATCATCTTCATTCATTGAGAAGTCAATATCGGCACAAAAGCGAAAAAGTTTTTAAATGTCCAACTTTCAAGAAATTCTGTCTTATCTTTTTCGATAACACCGATTACATCCCTGTATGCTGTATATCCTTTTTCTGTATTCATTATGCCTATCAGAAGTATCACTCTAAGTTTGTCGTATCACTTCTATAGTCCTTTGAAATTTGCCTCAAGTACTTTAATTATCAGGTACGGAAAAGGTTCTACATCTTCATCATCACGCTTTGGTGGCAGACTCTGCTCATATATATTTATCTTCACTCTTTTCTTACTTGGACTTTCAAAGTACATTTCATCCAATATAGGATGCAGAAAAATCCTCAAGTTCTTTATAAATATTAAAAACTGTCATCTCTCACTTCCTAAAAAGTTTTTCCATTTCTATGTCAATATTCTTTTGCAGTACATCATCGATCGTAGAACTTGCCTTAAGATATCCGTGTTCACCGGCAATCATGTTTGGAACAGGTACAGCATACAGAGCTTTAAGCGCCATATTATGCTTAGTTATTCCGTTACCTCTTCTATTCCTCATCCTCTTACCCGGTGTTCTCTCTACCAATGTTGTGTGACCGCTCTTAAATGTTGTTACAAAAGCTTTTATATCTGCAGTCTGCATCTTTTTAAATGAGCTTGCTTTTAAAAACTTTTGCTTTCACATCCTTGGCCTTCTACCATTCTTCCTTGTTGCGGTCTTTGGTGATACCTTAAACTTATATAGCCTCTGCTGCCATCCTAGATATGATTTCAGCTACAGGATTCTTTCCTGTAGCTGTTTTTACCTTCATAGCGTTATTAAAACCTCTAAGTCCTAGATCCGTAGTAGCATATTCAGAATTGGATTGCTTGGCAAGCAGTTTCTTTGCTTCCTTTGCTGTCTTATTTACAACTTTATGCAGACCCTTTATCAGTATCTTCCCTAAATATTTAGAGTATGCTCAAGTCTCATCCAGTCATTTTCATCAACTCTTACTTAACAGCCATTAATGAACATTCTTCTCCAGTGTAATAACAAATACTCCCTCTTCCTCTTGTGCATCCTTAACAAGATATTCCACATTATCAAGAAAAAGTATTCTACCTATACTTGGAAAGCCTTTTAAACTCATCCTTGAACACATATATAAGCAGCTCTCTTATATAGATTCCATCTATAAGCTCCTTTTCTCTACCTTTGTTTTCGATTCGTTCAACTCGTATTCATCAATGATAATGTTATATTCTTTACCATCAATATTGTGGTAAAGCAAACTCATTCAGGTTTAAAAACCTTAGATATATCATCATTAAAAGCTTCCATAAATTCATTCATTATTTTTGCCTACTGCTTCTTCCAATAGAGCTTGTTGGCGACATCATCCCTCCACCTCATCTGTTGCATCTTCTTCATCAAAGGAAGTTCTTCAGATTGTTCTTCTTCTAAAGGTTCATCAGTATTTACTACTGTTTGGCTGATTATATTTCCTTCATCATCATCACATTCTGCAGAATCGTTTACAACAAGTTTTTCCAAATATTCAATGTCTGATGTCAATACAAATTCACCCGGAGCATACATATGCCCCAGGTACAGTATATGTCTCTTTGCTCTATACTTCATACCATCCCAACCTTACTCTTGCTGTTTTATCTCCTGCAAGTGCCTAGCAACAGTATATCCTATTCTTGGATTACTGCCGGCAGTTGCTGTAATGCCGTCAGTTGAGTAATATACAAGCTTGCCTGCTTCTATAGCTTCTCCTGTTTTCTTTGTAATATCATATACACCACTGATACTCACCGCTCCAAGTGACTTCACATCAATATCACATGCAGCAATCCTACCATATCGCCTATTTTTACTACTGATCGGCTTCAATCTTAGCATTTGTATCATTTGTATAATTAGTAGTATTTCCGGTATTTACATATGCACTTTAGTTTGCCATACTCTCTCCTTTCCTTAGCCAACGGATCGGCTATAGCTACGCCCTTATTTCTTACAATACCTCTATGGTTCATCACGGTAACTCAACATCAAAATAAATATCCCACACAAATCCAAGTGTTCCCTAGATTTTTCCATTCTTCTAATTATTGGAACTTGCTGGCCATTAGAAATCCACCTCGATAGTATTTACATCTGAAGCATCAGCTAATAAATACCAAGGTGCTGCATTTGTTCCTGCCAATGCATTAAGAGTTGCATCCTCTACAATCTGGATGTTATTTCTCAGCTGATAAAGCGGATTGGCGCCTGTGTGTTACCTGCTGTGTTATGCTTGAGAGTTGAATATCTTATATAAATCCATAGCATATCCCACAGGGGCTACTATGGTTCTCGGATTTACTACAATGCTCTGACCAAACTCATCTTTTTGTGTAGCTAATGCCAAAAATCATCTTGTTGATAACCTCAGCACTTGGGCTGGTCCCTGCAGCTAAAGAGTTCTTATGGCTTACATCAAAACAACGGTAATCCGTCATAAATAACCACATCGTTATATAGTGCGTTATACACCATCTTGTTGATTGTAGTCTTTGCACTTCTTGCATATCTTGCCGGTACTGTAGTAAGGAATCCGATATCATCATTAATGAAAGCCTGTCTGCTCATAGAAAACTGTCTTGCAAATGTCTTAAGCTGGCGCTTAGGCTTGCCATATCTTTAGGAATATCCGCCTCAATTTCTCCATTCTCCGGCACTTCCTTGAACTCGCCTGCCGGTCCTGTTACCCAGTAATTATCATGTGCCTTAAAATCTGACAAAGAACCAATCTTTACAAATTTTTCAAAAGTTGTAGGAGCAAGTGTATACTCATCCTTATAAGCTTTATTGATAGCCGTATCCATGATAGCCGGAAATGCAGATGTCGGATTATAAAAATCCTGCTCTTGTAACCTTGTCATACACCTCACTTGGAGACATTCTCATAAGAGTATCTAAGTTCTCGCCGTCCTGTGCCATGGCATGAATAGCTATATCTCTAAGAGACATGCTCTTGAAATCATTTTGCACCTACTGCAGGCTTATCGACATATAGTCCACTCTTTAAAAAGCATTCCATCTGCTACAGCTCTGGTATACTTATCTCTTTCATCTGTCTTAACCTTCAAATCCACATCACCACTTGGCTGAGCTGTAACCGGCTTTTTCTCACTTCTAAGCTTCTGTATAGCTGCATCTTTTTACAGATTCTATGCTTGCGCCCTTTGCAATAAAGTCCGTTGGATCAAGCTCCATATCCTTACACAATTCCACAATCTGCTTACATCTTTCTCTTTCTATCTGTAAGTCATCCACATCTTCTTCTGTAGAGGCAGAATCAATGACAGCCTGCATACTGTCAAACTCTCTTTGCTCCTCAGGGGTTCAATCCTCTACCTTCCACCTTAGCTTTTTCTAAAAGCTCCTGTTGTCTTCGCAATGCATCTTTTGCACCCATAAAAGACTCCTTTCTTCAAATACATTTAAATCAAAAGAACTCCAAGGATTTGACCTTAAGAGTTCTAATTTTTTCCAACAAAAAAGCCTGAGACATAAGCCTCAAGCTTTCTATAAAGGAATAATCATGTCAATAAACTATCTTGTGCTATACGCCCATCTAGCACTCTACCAATATAGCATAAAAAATCGGACAAAAGTGGGACAACTTTATACCCCAAGCTTATTTTTATTAAACTGTACTATATTCTCATGTATACTCAAATCCGCATTATCTGTATCATCTTCAGATCACCAACTCCAACTGTTCCATCTGCCGGAATAGATACTATAGATATCTCATAAGGTGTCCACTTTCTGGCAATATAACAAGGTCGAGCAAATCCGTCCGTTGACTCTTTTCCTGCTTTTACTTCTTCCCATGTATCTATAGAATAGCCAACTGACACACCTTTAAGAGTACCGCTTTCAACTTTCTTGTATATTTCAGTGCTGAACTCATCATCATCAAGTTCTATTATTGCAAGGCCTCGGCTATCTTCCACCCAAGCTTTCTTTACTTTTCCTATCACCTTGTCCCTGTTATGGTTATACAGCACCACACCTATATCATTCAGCCTATCAAGCTGCACTCCCTTATGGTCTAGTACTTCTGTATGATCATACCATCTTTGGTATGGCTCTTCACTCGAAAAGCTAAGTTCTATAATCTTAGTATCATCTTCACTACTTACCTGCCTGATGCCGTTTATAGCTATCTCTCTTACAAAATTTTTATCCATTTTCCTCCTAGAATCTATTCCATATAGGATATGCCCAAGATCACTCCTAAATCATTGCCATAGCGATAACTTCTGCAATATCCTCTATTTGCTCTCTCCAGTCTTTTTCCGTTCTCTGCTGCAATTTGCTTAAAAGTTTTTTGGCACTCGCCATACCAAGCCTCATAGCACTTGCTTCTTTAAGCGGATCATCCACCTTCTTCCTGCCTGTATCCACTCATGTTTAAAATACTTTTCTTTATTCTCTAAAAAATCAGGTATATCAAGCTTTTTAGATAACACTGCACAAGTAATAAAAGCCTCATATATTTCATCTACCAAAGTCGCCTAATAGTTTGTCTATCCTCTGCATATGTAAGGTTATCCTCTATCAATCCTTGTCTTGCACTTGAGTAGTGGTTTGACTCATATCTCTTGTGGTAGCCTCATAACTAAGGCCTTGTCCTGCTCCAAGTAATTGATTTTGAAGTTTATGTAGGATGTTGCATCTGCTGCCTGACCGTTCAGGTTAACTACATCTATGCTCTCTCCCAGTTTAATACTTTAATCATGCCCGGAGACAACAACTTACCATCATATCCGGCTTGATTGTTTGACTTTTACTATACCTCTTCCAAAGCTCATCCACTGCACCCTTTTTGATAAATACAGACATACAGGCTCAATCCTCTGTTTCACTGATACAGCTGTCATAAATTCGGTGATATCCTCACTCTGAGTAAGGTAGGATTGAGGTCACTCATTTCTCTTACTTGAGAAGGTCTTGTCTTTGAGAATACAAATATCATATCTTCAGCTTTTACAAAGTGTGGTTCTTCCAGTAAATATCCATCCTTACTGTATCTTCTGATATGATACCCTACAGGTGCCCCCATATTCATTTACTTCTACACCGTCCACTACTTTATTTCCCTCATAGTGTGGACTCATAACATCTTTATCTATCTCATCCACCTCAAGACAGGAGAGCTTCAGTGGCAGTTCTCCATCATCTGTATAGCATTTCTGTATAAGAATTCCTCCATCTACCCTCTTTCTTCTCTCTATCATCCTAAGCATTTGGATCAGGTTTTGATTCTTAGAGATGTCACAATTCTTTTTTTCTTAGTCCAAACTCTCCATAATTCCTCAATCTTGTTATTGAGTTCCTCACTGTCAGTCCTTGCCTGTAGAGTAAATCCTTCGCCTACTACATTTCTGTTGTATGCACTAAGTATTGCATTCATAATATCTGAATTTCTCTCAAGATCTCTCGCCCTGGCTCTTATGTTATCCTTGAAAAGCTGTCAGTCATTACTGCAGGGGCATTATTGCAGCCCAATTTCTATTCATCCTGGAAGAGTCTGCACTGTCATAATAACCTGACCTTATTTCATCAAGTCCAGTTCTGAATACTTGCCTTTTATATGCCCATGCCGGCGAAAAAGCCAATTAAATTATCTAGCCAATTCATTTCTACCTCCTATCAAATACTGCTACAAAGGTATTGCTAAATAAATCAGTTCCATTGTCTTCTGAAGCAATCAGCAATTCTTTTCTCATAGCTCTAAGTGTTCCAAGGTCTGCTCTTGTCAGAGTTCTTGAACCTATCTTATAACTTTGTCCTGTTCTCAAAATTGATGATATTGCATTGTCAATCTCTATAAGTTGCTCTTCATTTGTCATTGGTCTATCCATCACAATCAACCTCCTTTATTTCCACCTGTAATCCAGTCGGAACTTGTATTATCTGCAGAATCACTTGTTTCTTCCTGTTTTCTTCATCATGTCCATCTTCTCTTAAACTTCTAACTCCCATTATCTCCGCTGCACACATGGCATATACTTCACAGTCTAAATAGTGATTATCTATATGAGATCTCTTTGGTACCCACCTCATCCACATTGCCTGCAGATGTTCTTACCATAACCTTTTGCTCAGAGCTTAATTGATTCGCATAGTTTTTCATCACAGTTCTTAAAGACCATGAAAGAACCCAGGTATTTTTCTTTTTGCAGCCTAACAGCTATAGAATCCTTAAAAGGCTCCGCCATCACATACTACCAACTGTAGTCCATACCCTTTTTATCCACTTTATTAAATCTATATCTTGAATCCATAGGGTTTGATGAGCCTTTACCGGTATTGCCCAATCTCTGTTTTCAATACAAAAGTCGTATGTATCATCAGGCCTGTATCCACTATCAATAAGACACAGTGCGACTACCATATTTACTCCATCCTCTCGCTTATATGTATTGTTCATAACTCTTTCAATATCTGCAAACCTTCGTACTTGGCATGTGTAATATTTTGACTTGTTGTATGAGCCCCATACGCTCTTATAGTAAAATACAAAGAATCCTGTTGCACATCTACACCGCCTACAAGCATTCTTGCCCACTCCGGGAACAACAAACTCTTCAAGTCAGTTTGCCTTTGTAATACAAAGCTTATTACTTGTTGCAATTCTTGTGTCTTCCCATGCTTCTCCAAAGCCATGAATTAGTAAAGTTTTTGAAGTTTTCAGGATCTTTATAGCTATCCAAGAACTCTTCCACTATGTCTGCCCATTTAAGAAATACTGAGTAAAGAGCTTATCAAAATCCTACACTCTTTGCAGTTACTCCGTTACCTCTCTCTTCACAACTCTCCATTCACCACTTCTAAGCATCTTCATTTTGTCTGAATCTGTAATAAAACAGCCATATTCTGACATACATATACCGCAGTCTGTGCCCTTTCGTAGTTGCTCATCTTCTTTTCATCATCTTTACAAAACTTTATCTGATCGAATACAAACTCTATCCACTCTCCACAGTGAGGGCACTGAACAAAGTAATGCTTTACTTCATCCGCTCCATCATGTAATTCCCAAATATAATTACTCTTGATAGTAGGAGTGCTTGCAGCAAATACCTTTTCAGTCGGCCTGAAGGTTTTTGTTCTCTCCAGTGCCAAATTATAAGGACTTGCCTCTTTCTTAGTAGCACCACCCATTTTATCTATCTCATCAAGAACAGATGCTTTATAGGGCTTGGAAGCCAACTTACTGGAGAGCCTGCTCCTGTAAGATATATAGGCATATGAGTAAATCTAAGTTTCCAATTCCTTTGATTTTTGTCTCTTTGAACATCTTCTTTATTTCCGGTACAAGTCTAAATGCAGGCTTTAAATTATCATTAGATATATTTTTTGGCTGAATCGTCACTGGGATAGACTATCATAGTAGGTGCCGGAGATTGCATTATGATATACATAATCATGTTTACCATTGCACTGGTTCCACCTATCTGGCTGGCTTTACAAAAGAATATCTTTCTGATATTTACATCATTGAAAGCATCCATTATTCCTACAAGGTATGGTGTCACATCATTAGATCATTTACCGCTAAGTTAGAGTTGGAATCAAGTATTCTGTACCTTTCTGCCCACTGGCTTACGCTTGAGTGGATTTTGAGGTTTTAGTGTTTCTCTTATTATTTTTGAAACAGCCTTCTTGTTTTCTCTCTTGATGTCATTTTCTTCCTCTATTTCTTCTAAATCTTCATCCAATTCAACACTTTTTTTCTTTTTCCTGCTAATCTTATTTTGGATCGTATTCAGAAAGTTCCTCAAAACAGCATCTATTTCCTCTTCTACCCTCTTTATTGCCGCATTTGTATCGGTCTCTCCCATTATCTCCATGGCCAATTTTGAGGGCAATGTTGACAGCTTATTTTTGAAACTTACAAGCATATTTGACAGGAACTCTTCCACATCCTCTGATCTGTGAGTTTCAGCCTTATACTCTTTGAGTTTTTCCACACTCATCTGTATCTTTATTTCTTCATGTCTTGCCTTTAAAAGCCTCTAAATTCAAGCCTTTTTGTTCTAGTAGAGTCCAAGTCAAAGCTTATAATCAATGTATTCTTTTTATACAGCTCTTTTAGGTCATATTTCCCGTACTCATTTTTCTCAAAGATACCAAAATCTTTTGCTTATATCCCTTATATTTCTTGCTGTTACTCCAAGGCATTCTGCCAACTCTTTTTGATTAACTATCATCAGTTCCCATTGCCCTCCTTTTCCAAGGGAAGGAAATCCCATTTTTGCATTTTTAAAGCCAAATTGACTGCGCCTCTGCTCCCGCATGAGGATACCCCCTATGAAGTACCTTAGGCCTTTTTCTCTGACTGTTTTTCTATCTTCTCATGTAAATATTTCAATTATTCTTACAATTGTATAGTAAAAGAGCCCTCATATAATGGAGAGCTCTTCAGGAGTTACATATGAAAAAGTAGGAACAATCACATTTGTTCTTGTTACTCTAACATTGTAGCACAAAATTTTTGGACAAAAGTGGGACAACTTTTTCTCACCTGCTGCCTATGTCGCTATTCCTTATCCATAACATTTGTATAAGCATTCAGTGCTTTACAATGTATTTTTAAATACGACACCTCATAATGCATCTCTCTCTTCATTTCTTCATATTTCTTTCCCTCTATGTATCTTTTGTAAAGAACTTGTATATATGCTTCTTTTATCAGTTCTATGTATTCTATCTATTATCTGCTGTCTCTTATTCATGTATAGACTGACAGTCTTGTCAATATTCTTTTGTATTCTTTCACGTTCCACCACTACAGCCTCTATTCCTCCATTCCCGGCAGATGTCTGTACTCTTTCATTTGAGCTTATCTTTTTGTAATTTCCCAATAAAAGCTTCTTTCTCCCTCGTCAATTGATAGATTTTTAGGCAAAAGCTTCTTCACTTCCATCAACTCCGCCTTTTGCTGAATTCATATTGCATCACCTCCCCACAACAAAGTATTCATATATATCACTTGCCCTCTTTGGACAATTCTACTTCAAGAGCTTTTACTATTTCTGCTGCACGCTTTTCTCCAATACCCTTTATATTTTTCAGTACTGCATCAATACATTTTATATCCATTCCGGTACTGCTGCCTTGCCATCTTCAAAAGCGCTTTTATAAATGCTTTGTATATACAAGTTCATCTGATTATGATGCATCTTTTTTTGATGGACTGGTATTGTTTCCTGTTGATTACTATATCTTTTTGAATTGCCATGACTATTCCTCGCACTTTTCAAGTTTTATTGTCTTAAGTGTCTCTATCAGTTCATTTGTATAATCTTCTGCTACACTGCGTTTTATCTCCAATGCACATACATTCGTATACCATCTGAGGTTTGAGCCCTCGTCATTACTGATAGGTTCTTCAACACTTGTCTCTCACCTTTAATATCCACAAGACTTCTTTCAATCAAATTCAAATATTCCTGCTCAAACATTCTTATTATGCTTATATCACTTTCAGACTGAATTACTCTGTATGTCTTTTTCTATAGTTACATTGGAGACAATATAAGGACTATATTCCCTATCTTTTGTATAATCATTGTTCAGTATTGATGTATCTATCATTTCTGAAATCTCATATTGCATATTTATTTCCATTCCTTTCGCTTTGCTCAAGGCACAAAAACGTTATGAAAATATTTCCTTGAGCTTATCTTTTATTTATAATTCTTCTTGTAGGGAACTCGGTATACTACAAATCACGAGGGAGGTGAGTGGGCTGTCCGGCTTGCCGGATGACCACTATGTTATATGTGTAGTACGCCTTTTTCAAGCACAAATAAGTGTGTCGTAGAACACGTAATCTTATCTTTAGTATAAACAATCTCGTTTATGGCTTAGGGCGTTCAGTCAATGCCGTCTATCCCTATAATCTCTAATGAGATCTTCTGATTCTGAAAAGGAGTCCCTATGTCTTTAAAAAATCGTGTACAAAAATCTGCTGTGGCATTGATGTCCACAAGACTTTTGTAGTCGCCTGTATCCTTCTACAAACGATAAAGGTATCACTTCTTATGAGAGCCACCGGTTTTTCTACCTACACGAGCGGTCTGAAAACTTTTGTTACAATGGCTACTCAACCGGAATTGCAAGGATGTCTGTATGGAATCTACCGGTAAATACTGGATTCCTGTTTATAACATCTTAGAAAATGACTGTTCGATTGTCCTTGCTCATCCTAAATATGTTAAAAGCTATCCGTGGAAAAAAACTGACAAGAAAGATGCCAAATGGATTGCTGACCTGTTCAAGCATGATCTTGTTGCCGGTAGCTTTATGCCGCCCGCTGACATCCGCCAGCTCCGTGACCTTATGCGTTACCGTTTCAAACTGACCTGCTTTCAATCAAGCGAAAAGAATCGTTTGCAGAACTGTCTCACGGTTTCCAATATCCAGTTGGGAAACGTTGTTTCGGACTACCTTCAGCCAAATCTGCTCAGGCGATACTGGATAAACTTTTGGAAAATCCGCAGATACATCTTTTGACCTTGAACCCCTTGTTTACAAAAGTTTGAAAAAAACTTCCTCAACTCCGTGACGCTATTGATGGTTATATCACTCCGGAACAAAGCCGGCAAACTTAAGGTTATCAAATCTCATTATGAAAAACTTGGAATCCCGGAAAGCAGAGCTTGAAGAACTCATTCTTGCGCTCGCCGCTCCCTATCAGCAGGAACTTGCCATTCTCCAAACCGCTCCCGGTATCCGTAGCGACTTTACTGCCATCGGAATCATTTCCGAAATCGGTACCAATATGGGGCTTTTTCCTTCGGCGAAACACCTATGCTCATGAGGTGGGACTGACGCCAACCAACAATGAAAGTGCAGGGAAGAAAAATCTGTCCGGGTTTCCAAGGCCGGATGCTATATCAAACCACTGCTGGTCCAATGTGCCAACGCTGTTGTTACCAGCAAAAAGCATCCGGAAATTCGCAACCGCTATCTCCGTCTCAAAAAGCGTCGCGGTCACAAGAAAGCAATCATTGCCATTGCAAGAATGCTTCTGACTGCATTATATCATATGCTGAAGAACGGTGAAAACTATAATGCGGAACTTTATCGGAAATCCTATTTGACTCCTGTTGACCGAAATCACTGTAGAACAGGCAATTATCATCGCAAGGAATCAAGGTTATAAAAATCAAGTCAGCAACTGCATAGCCTTAACTCTTAATATTCAATTTTTAAAGCAGCCACCGAAAGATGGCTTGTTTGCGATGCGATTAAGGGAATGGATACCCTCTACTTTTCATTTTCAATCTTCCACCTTTGCACTACAATATAGACTCTGTTCGCTCCGGTAAATCTCCAACAAGTTTTTACCAGTGCTCCCTTAACTTCTGGTTATAAAATCTTTACGTATACCTAGAGTCCAATTTGGAGTATCTATAATCAAGTCGTCATCTTCACTTTTTATATATTCTCAATGCATCATACTTATATGCTTTTCTTTATACACTTCTCAAATACTGATTGCTTAATAAACATATTCTTTCCTTCCTGTGATTTTAATTAAACGGTAATCCCTCATCATCAACTCCATCCGGAATATTCATAAATCCATCTGCATCTATTCGGAGCTGTTCTGATTACTCATCCCTTTAGTATTCTCTCCCTTGCTGTCTGCGAACTCTTGGCTATCTAAGATTACATCTGTTGTATATACCTTATGTCCATCTTTGTTCGTATAGTTGCCTGTCTGCAGTCTTCCTGATACCAATACTCTCATTCCCTGCCTGAAATACTTCTCTGCGAATTCTGCTGCCTTTGAAAAAGGCTACGCAGTTTATAAAGTCCGCAGACTGTTCACCTTGCTTTTTACAGATCTGTCTATGGCCAAAGTATATCTTGCTACTGCCATTGAATTCTCACCGCTTGAATATCTCACCTCAGGATCTCTTGTGAGTCTACCCATCAATATTACTCTGTTCATTTTCTTTCTCCTTTTTATTATCTGTCTGAAATATGCTTAATTGTTTTTCGCAATCATAATTCATCCAAAGTACTTCTTTTACTTTTCTCATACTTTGCGTTAGATTAAAAGCTTATCTTTTTCTCCAATCTTTCAGTGCATCATTGTATAAATCTGAATCATAACCACTTATTATAATCTTACTTTTACTCTTAATTGTTGTGTTAAGTAAATCCTCATGGTCTTTGTTACTCATCTCATAATTGATTGTTTTGATATATTGCGTGTTCCTAGCAAGTACGGTGGATCGCAATATATCAGACACTTAGGATGTTAAATCTTTTTATAACTTCTATTGACAGGACTAATTTTTCAATCTGTGTTTCTTTAAGCCTTACTGCCGCTTCCATGATGATATCCGGAATTTTGTTCCAAGATCTTAGAGCATATGCTCTTTCTCGTCCCTGTACATCATTTTTCCAACCTACTTTTATATCTGAATCTATGGCCATAACTCATATTTATCTTGATGCAAAAAGTTCAATGCTCTGTCAATCTTTGAAGTGTTTATTTTATTTAACTGTTCATATGTGTTGTCATATACCTTCCTTGCGTATGGTGTCATATAGATTTTTGCAGCCAGTTCTTCCGGCATATCTCTTACAACTTCAAAGAAAGTGTAACCTCTCCATCTAGATCGTTAATTGTTTGAATATTTGATTGAGGTTTATTAAAGAATACAACACGCTTTCAAAGAACGGCTCTATATAACTATGATGTTCAGGAATATTCTCTATTATCCATTCGGCAATTCTCCACTTTGCTCCCCGGATATTTAAGTATTGCATTCAAAAATTTAGATTCACCTCACATTTTTATCTGCCAGTGTTTAAACCCTATTTTTCAGTTTACTTTTAATAGCGTCTTTAAGCCTTATTGAATTTAATAGCATCTTTTTCTATCCCTAAAATGCACCTGCTCCATTATTGTTCATTTTTATATTTTTCTCCTTTACTGATCGGCATCAGGTTATCTATCGCACAGTTCAGTGGATTATTATCTCTAAAGTACAATCATTCCATTTTTAATTTTTCCGTTATGCTGCTCCCCATATTACTCTGTGCTTCAGTTTCCATGTTCCCGGGATCTTTAACCTTTATCTCCAATATAACCATCAACATTGACTCTCTCACTGCCTACCGGCCTATAGTTTTGTGGTCTATGTCCTTTTTTAAACATCGTTCCTTCACACTTTGCATATTGTTCTGCGCTCATTTTTTTGCCTTTATTTGCCGGTACATGCCTCTTTTTAAAAGTTGTATTAACTCCAGATCGAATTTTATTATTTCCCTTAAAGCTCTTTATTTGTGCATATGTTAGGCGTTTTCCAAACTTCTCCTCAAAAGCGCTTTGTATTTCATATGAAAAATGCCCGGGAATATAGCTTTTCAAGAATTCCCTCTCAGCTATTGTGTAAACCATAGTTAAACACCCTTTTTGAGTCCCAACATGGAGGTAGATCTGCCGTCTGGCTGTTCCTTGCTCATCCATGATGCTTTCTTGCACTTAGAGCCAGATGCCCATTCTCTATAATTGTTTTGCTATTTTTCTGTAGCATCATCTTCTCTTTATCTCTTTTTCAAGTTGCTCATCTGTCAGATCATCATCTGTAATTCTTTCTATTGATTCGAATAAGTAATTGTTTAAATCCTCTAATGTGTTTTTCATATTTGCTCCTTTTCCTTTTCTACACTACATATTTTTCGTGTGCCATCTCTAAATCTCTTTCATTCAGATCCAGATATATTTGCGTTGTTGATATTTCTTCGTGTCCAAGCATTTTACTAACTTGTTCTATAGGCATTCCTCTTTTTAGTGCCATAGTTGCACAAGTTCTTCTAAACCTATGCGGATGAACATCTTCAACCTCTGCTCTTGCACCAACATTTTTACATATTGCCTGAACTGTATTAGTACTCATATGTCCATCTTTTTCAAAGTTTTCAGCTCTCATCCAATATTTTTCCTCTATTTATTCCTTTCTTGCTTACCTGACTAGAAAGGCTTCATCTTTGGAAAAAAAGATAAAGGGTTTTTAAGCTTCGGTTTTTCTTGTCGGTATCCTTCTAATGCTAACATTGCTGTAGCATTTTAAATATACTATCCTTTTCTTTGTTTCCTTTCCTTGGATAACGATCCTGTATTATCAATATTCACCATCTTTATACTTGCCAACTCTGGGCTCTACAGCCTGTACTAAAGAGCATTTCTATAACAGCTTTCTCTTTCACTGTTTCACATGCATTCTTCAGCTTTGCCACCTCAAGCTCTGTAAAGGCTTTTTCTGTTTTTCTCTTCCTTTAACTTTCCTACTTGCTTAACAGCATTACGTGGTACAAAGCCCTTCAAGGAATAAAGTATGACAAGAAAGAACTAAACGCCCTCAATTCACTATTTAATGTCACCTTGCTAAGTTTATCTCTTTTTCCCTAACTGCTATGTCAATACAAAATGTCATCAGATGTGATCTCGTCTGCAGACTTGTTTATGTGTTTTAATATTCTTGAAATATCCTGCGTGTATTTATCTATAGTTCTTTCAGAACATCCCCTTACAGTTTTTGCCATTATAAATTTTTGAAAAACCAATCATTTTTATTTTTCTTCTCTCAGGACAAGTTCTGTGTTTTCGAACTGAAACTCTATCCCCTAACCGCAAGGTACAGCTTTGATCTCAACTCTTCCATTTCAACTTCACTCTCATCTGCTATCGCAAGTATTATTTTGGATACTACCTCGTCTTTCACAAGTACCTCCTTTCAGCTTTATTCCCAGTATATTTAAGATCATTACACAACATACTTTTCGTGTGCTATTTCCAAGCTTCTCTCATCAAGATCTAAGTAAATTTGAGTTGTTGTAAGTTCTTCATGTCCTAGCATCTTACTTACTTGTTCTACAGGCATACCCCTTTTTAAAGCCATTGTTGCACAAGTTCTCCTGAATCTGTGAGGGTGAACATTTCTAACTCCAACTCTTTCATCAAGTCTTCTGCAAAAGCTTTCTACTGCTCCACTACTCATATGCTCTTTGCTGTTTATATATCTTGTGCTTGGTAATATATAAGGATTTATTATTGTATTAATGTCTCTCATATGTTCATCAAGCGTAAGGCGGGCTTGCGCATTAAGGTAAACTATTCTCTCTTTATTACCTTTACCTAAAACAGTTATTCTTCTGCCTTCTATATCTTCAACCTTTATAGATACAAGTTCTGAAACTCTACAGTCAGTACTTAGTAGCATGTCAACAATAAAGCCTTTCACTCACTGTCTTACATCCTTGCCTTAATTTCAACACTTCAACATCTGTAAAAAGCTTTTTCTGCTTCTTTTTCCAACTTTATACTTCCAATTTTTCTTACAGGATTGCTGGGTATTATTCTTCAACTGTTAGAAATTCAAAAATGTTCTCAGGTATCTAAGATTGTTTGATACAGTTACTTTGAGATACTTTATCTCTATGCTCCCTTACAGCAAGGTAATATAATATATCGTCCGAGCTTACATCTTCTGCGGATTTTCCTATTGCGTTTAACATCCTTGGTATTTCAGCTGAATACTGCGTCAATGTCCTCTCAGATAATCCTTGCAGATCTTTGTCATTATGAATTTCTTAAATAGCCATTCATTTTTATTTTCTTCCCTCACTACAACTCTGTATTTTTCAAGTTTTATGCTGTATCCATGCATAATCATATATAGTTTTGATTTCAGCTCTCAGCATCTATATCAACATCTGCTGCCAACTCCATGACTATCTTAGATATCAACTCGTCTTTCATATTCTTATTGCCTTTCATTACACAACATACTTTTTCGTGTGCTAATTCCAAATCCCTTTCATTTAGATCTAAGTATATTTGTGTAGTAGATATTTTCTCGTGTCCAAACATTTTACTTACTTGCTCTATAGGCATTCCTCTTTTTAAGGCCATTGTTGCACAAGTTCTTCTAAACCTATGTGGATGAACATCTTCAACTCCAGCTCTTTTCCTATCTTTTTGCTAGTATTGTCTTAGTGCATCTCTAGACATATGCTCATCACCATCAATGTTTCGTGGATCCAAATACATTTCTTTTTGATGTATTCCTTCTTTTTACCAACTTGTCTACACTTTTTCATTTTTGGGAAACAAATATTGATTGATTGTATCCGGCAAGCTTTTTCATGTATTTATCTACAGCTAACATTGCTGTAGCATTAAAATGACAATTCTTTCCTTATTTCCTTTGCCATTTACGACCACCTTATTTCCCTGTATCTCACTTTGCTTTATATTTACAAGTTCTGTAGCCCTGCATCCTGTACTAAGTAACATCTCAACAACTGCCGTTTCTTTTTAAGTTTTTACAACTTTTGCTTTATTTTTGCTATATCAACATCTGTAAAAGCTTTCATCTGCTTTTTCCAACTTTATTGTCCCAATCTTTAAAACCGGATTAGTCGGTATTATTCCTTCAAGAAATAAATATCCTAAAAATGTACTTAAGCATCTCAACTCGTTTTTACATGTGGTTTTGCTTACTTTATCTCTGCATTCACGCACAGCCAAATAATACAAGATATCATCAGATGTTATTTCCTCTGCAGGTTTACCTATTTTCTCAAGTACCTTTGGTATTTCAACAGAATATCTAAATATTGTTTGCTCTGTTAAGCCTTGTATTTTTTTGGTGACAATAAATTTTTTAAAAAGCATCTCATTTCTGTTAACTCCTCTTACTACAATCTCTGTATTCTCAGATTACATAGTAATCTTTTTAAGCCATATACAATCTTGATTTCAGCTCAGTTACAGTTAGATCGATATCTGCTGCCAATCCCAAAAATGATTTTGTCTATAAGTTCATCTTTCATGCAATAATCCTTTCTTTGCCGGAGTTACAAATATATGCTCCTGTGGAACTTTTTCCCAAAGTAAGCTGTCCTGTCTTGCGATAACCGCCTTGATTCCAAGTAGAGACAGCTGTATGTAGCTCATATACACATGCAAAATCTATATCTGAAGCTTTTATATCAAGCAATTTTTGATAATTTATATCCTTATCTTTTCAAAGCACTGGCATATGCAATAATCATCCCTGCTGCTGCCACATGCAGCTCATGTAACTTTATAGACCTATCGGTTGATACCGCTGTATCATCCATCAATCTTGCTACCAGCTGACTTATATTGTCAGGTGTAAAGAACTGCCCTGTGGCCTTATTGCCTGTCTCTATGCCCATATATACACTTCCTAAAATATCCGACATTTCTTCTTCAAGTGCTAATGTAGCAGGCCTCCAAGCTCTGCAAAACCGTCCCACTTCTGCGGCTTGATATTTACTTATTGTGTTTAAATACTGCTGCCCCTTTTATTCCAGACTACTGTACCTTCAGGTTCACAGGCATTTGCTATTGCTAAAGCGTATACTTCTATCCAATCTCTGAATACTTGATGCCCGGAATAGTATTTTGACATATCTCTTATCTTATTGATTATTTCCTGTTTGTAATCCATTCCCTTTACTCCATGATTCTAGTCAAAACTTCTTACCTGTAACCTTATGTACAAGCTTGATCCTGTCCGACAGTCTAAAACCTGCAAGCTCTATCATGCTTCAAATGCATTATCAGCTTGTCATGGTCTGACTGTATGGCCAACTCTTTTCTTCAGCACCTACAGACTGTATTGCCTTGTAAGCTGTACTGTCCACATAACCTTCAGAATTATGTTTTTAAGTTATTTTTCATCTCCTTACTCCTCAAAGCCATTTACTATATTTCCTAAGTTCCACTTCCACTCTCTCGATCTCAGCATATTGCTTTACTTACTGTAAGGCAGCACACCTGCGAATCATCATCAGCAATGTGATTCAATGCATCCAATATGGACTTGGCTGGGATTGTCACTATCAATCTTCTTCGCATATTTGACTTCTCCTGACAGCATCCTTTCCCTTTGCTTTTTGCTTACTGATTTTTGGTACTGCAAAGTATCCCTTTATATTAGCAACTATGGCACCTTCCAGTTTTACTCCACCCGGATATGATATCCTTACAAGATTTTCATAGTTTACAGTCTCTTTAGAGTGTACGTCATTACACTTCCATACTTCCTTGCAAACTTTCGGTCTTTGCTTGCCCATCGGCTTTCCATACACCGTAAAAGAAATACTTTTTCTTAGGTTTTTCCATTTTGGAAACACCTTTCAAATCATCCCTCATGCTTAGTATTTATTAAGTCTTTCTCAGTTTTCATACTCCACCTTTCTTATGTTGTCACTTATCCACATTTCATAAGGATTTGTAGTTCCGGAACTCGCAAAAGATATATCATGTAATGTGGATAACTCCGATATATCCCTCCAAAGCTCCCAATTACTAAGCTTTACACCTCTTGCATTAGTCCAATCATTCTTTTTCCACTCGGAAATCCATTCATTTTTATAACTGCTCAAAACATACTCGCACTTAGTAAATACTAAGGCTGAGCACCTTTTAGTAGAGTCTTTTTGAGTGCAGCTTTTAATGCCATCAATACAAGCTTGTTTTCTGTAGCCTTTATCTCATAGCCAACTCCACTTCTGGTAATCGGACTACCGTCTTTATTTATAAATTCTATGACATATCCATATCCACCATTCTTCCTTGCCGGTCCTCTTATGGATGTGGTTATGTAAATGTTGATTCTACACTCTGTATCCACTCTTCCTCTCTCTTCCCTGCAGATCCGATCTTGGCAGTCTTTGCATCATATATCTCTGGTATGGATAACCTGTAACAGGATTTTCACCTGAAACTACACTGTCGGCTATTATGTAATATCCTTCTTTGCTTTTCGGCTCTTTCGGCTCAACTCTTTCTAAGCATCGATCTTTTTCAACTCCCGGCTCTATCAGATTACCCCTGCTGCGCTTTGTAGCTTGACTTACCCCTCAGGATCTTTTGTCTCAGCTTTCACTATGTATTCGGCCAATCTCTTGATATGCCCCTTCTTCGTATGCGTCGATGAGTGCAATGTAGTACTATATCCAATGATTCCTTATAGCTTTCAACATATTTACCGGATTAGTGATATTTTTCAACTCATGATGTGATGATGTGAGGCATGCCTTCTTCCCCATCTCTGTAACTCCTATATACTTGAAACTTATTGAGTACTTTCTTTTCAGCTCCAGTCTCACCTTTTTAAAAATGTACTCAACTGCTCCTTTAGCCTCTTTAAAGTCATCAGGTCTGAGTTCTCTTTTTATACTTTTAGTACGATATCGCCAATCTCCTGCTTTGAAATTACCCAATATCAATCTTTGTATTTTTCTTACCCTGTTGGCATGGTTCTGCTTTTTATCACTTCGGAGATACTTTCTCTCTTTTTCTCTCTTCTGTCCCGGTGCTCCAAAATTGCCTGGATAAAATTGTGAACCTCTATTATCCTCTTTATGCTTTCCAAGGTTATATGTCTCTTTTTCACATACATTGTTCTACACTCCTCAGTCGTAAGTTTAATATCTTAATCAAGCAGTTAAAGGTGGATTGCTCTACGTTTTTCTTGACTTTAAAAACCAAAAAGCATAGAATATTAATGTTAGTGATGCTTTTTAGCATTGTGAGCCCTGTCTTTGTTACAGGCTCATTTTTCTATATAATTCATTCTGTTGTTTAAACCTTTTATTTATTTCAAATTCTCTTTTAAAATCTTCATCTAAAGATTGTGTGTGAATACCGGCACATCATCAAACTCTCCATGATGTCCTCTATCAGTAACATGGCAATGTCAAAACTGACTTTCATAACCTATCATTTCATTAATCTGATGCCATACGCTACCAATAAACTTTTTCAGGACAGTTCCTTTAGTTACTGATCTTTTAGTACTCTTAGTCCTCATATTTGTAGTTATCATTCACCCAACTACATACCTGTCCCAATTTCTTTCCTCCCAAAAGTCCATGTTAGTCCAATTTATCATAGCCATCGTCCCTATAATTACTCCTACAACGATTGAGCCAACGCATATAGTAACTCTCTCAGAATGCAATCGTAGCTTTTTCAACTTTCCTGCTGCATCTCATTGCGTCATTGAACTCTTCTCTATCAACTCTTACAAATCTACTTGCTCTTCTTTTTCCATCAAATACCTGTGGTAACAATTTTTCCATTTTTCATATACTCCTAAAATCTTTATATATACTTATCTAATTCTTCTTCGACTTGAAAACTCTGCTGTCTGAACACTCGATCCTCTTTGATATCCATTTGTTAAATCCAATCGTGTCAAAAATTATTACTGAATTTGGTTTTGACGGATTTAACTCAGTGGCAAAAATCCTGCTTCGGATCTCTATACGCTTCTTTTTAACAAAGGTTCCGGATAACCTAATAACTCACTTAGTTTCATTATTTGTTTTGGAAACTCCATACTATCCCTCTCCCTTCAATACTGCATACTCTTTAACATTTCTGCATTCACTTTCTTTTTATTTGAAAGTTGTTAAAATAATCGCCCAGATTTTGAAATGTGAAACTTCTTTACTCAACTACTATCCCTACCGGGATAAACAATATATAGGATCATCTAACTCCTTCTCTTTTCTCTCTCCAAAGAAAGCAATAATCACATCAACTTTAGAGTTCTTGAAATTCCAATACCCATAGCCCTTCTTTCTAATAACGAGCTGTATTTCACATCTATCGTCAATCCGTTATATGTAAAGTCATAATCAGGGTTATTCATTTTAAAAATTACTATTTATATCCTACTGCATCCGGGTACAATTTTTGAAATAGTTTTTCTGCTTCAATACCTTTTTCATATTTTTCAGAGGCAAATTCTATGTGACCATTTTTGTTACTGAGTCCTCGTTTCATGCATGAACAAAATATATGCAGGAATTTTGCTCCAGTACCGTCTTTTTGAAAATCGTTGTTAGACATAAATGTTGCTCTGCTTCATCAATTGACATTTATTTTCTCCTTAGTTCAAAAAGCTACCTTCCTTTTTGTGAGTAAACTGCCTTTTTCTTATTCAGCTCTTCCAGTATTCTATCCTGCTTTCCGTAGTACGAATTTGTGGCACATACCATTCAAAAGGTTATCTTCCATAAGTCAAAATCCGAGCCGTAACATTCTGTAGGCTCCGTTTACAAGCGTTTCACGCCCGTCTCTCAATTCTTCTCCATATCTCTTTTCTAACTCTGCGAGCTTTAACTTGCTCTCTTCAGGTTTTTTCTGCATTTCACTACATGTAATGGCTGTCAGCGTCTTTTATTTTTCATAATTACACCTTCTAACCTAATTTTTCTTTATCTTTATATTTACTTTGCTCTAAATCTCCTAAACTATTCTTACAGGCTCTGCCAAGCCGAGTAAAAGAAAGGAGAAACACTATGATATTTAAAGACCATGATTATGATGCTTTGATAAAGGTTGAACACTCCACTCCTGAAGAAATGGAATATCGCATTAAACTGTTCACTGACCTTGGTTGGGGTGTTATCACCACTGTCACATCCAGTTATCAAGCTGATTACACTATTTTAGGTGCTTAAAGGTCGCTTCCTTTAAAAGTTCCAAAACTGTCTTAAGTAATTCATTTGCTCCTTTTGTAAGTTCTCTTATTCCAAAGCTTTTCATTTAAAAGGCTGGTTTTAAACATGCAAACATACATTGGAGCAATTTCTTTATGTCTATCACCTGATACCTGAAACCCTCCATCCTCTGTTATGAAACCCACCTATATCCATCAGTTTATCCATGCACTCCTTTACTATTTGTGAGTACCACCATATCTTTTGTCCTCGATATTAGGAGTTACAATGACTACTTCTTCATTCTGAGTGTGATTTATTCTTTTGTTTCATCAAGCTTTAAGGTTGTCTTTTGACTCACTTGTCTTCTTCAAAAATAATCAATATTTACATTTACTTCTTCAGTATCATATTGAATTCAAGATATTGAAGCGTTCATTCTTTTTCATTGTGTCTACAATCAATCCAAATAATTCCATCATAAAAACAGCGTTTTTCAAATCCATCTCTTTTTATAAATTGGTGTGCAAGTAAACGTCCTCTTTAACTCGATCCATCTTCCTCCTAACCTTCCTGCTTATAAATTTTCCACAAAGTTACACAACATTTTTCTCTATCACCATATATTTACTTTTCCTCTAATCTCCTAAACTATTCTTACAAGCTATTGCCGTAGCTGAGTAAACGAAAGGAGGGATATGAGTATGTCTAATATCAGCTTAAAAAGGTACCTTATTAATTCACTTTCAAGCCTTTCAAGTGACAAACCTGGTGACTTAATAGGAAGTAACAAACTTGTTTTTGTAACTGCTGCCGGTATTATCTCCGGTTATCCATATGAAATTAACAGCAAATCTGACCCAAGCACATTCCAAGGATTAATGTCGATGTTTGCTGGTATTTCACTTGATGGATACGAAGAAAAACATTCAAAAATCTCAAAGATGTCAATGAGAATGACGGCTCATGCTACTTAAAAGATGTTACAATTAATAACATTTGATCTTCAACTTTTCTCACACCAAGCTTTTTTCTGTTTTACGATCAACTAATTGCAGTAGCGATAGGTAATCCAGAGGCTTCTTAAAATCCGCCTTTATAACCTTGTGTGTAGAACACATTTTCTCAACCCTGATAGCAACGTCCAACGTTTCATCAGGGTTGGACTCTCTTAACTTTCTTACTTTTTAAATATCCGTCTAAATCAGAGATGCAGCTTGTCACTATCTCTATCTTTATTGGTTTTGCTGTCATTTTTCCTCCTATCGTTCTTGTTTGCACTGTCGCATATATGTACAAAATTATCATTGCATTTACATCTTCCATTGATAAATTTAATGTTTTAGCTATTCTCTCAGCCTCACTAATAGTTATTGTCTCCCCATTAGAGTAAGTTTCCTCATATAGTGTAGCCTTATCTATACCAATGGAAGTTGCCAATTGTGAGAACATTTGAACCATTTTCCACGATTTTTCCCTTTTAGCTTGTTAACATTCATATAGCTTTCAATCCTTTCTGTCGCATTTCATGACAACTTTATCAATACACTTTGTTTTGTTTTTGTCAATATGATTTTTGCACTAGTCGCGATATTTTTATCTTGTTTTAATGTTGCATATTTGCGAATAAGTTATATAATTACCCTATCCTAATATAAAAGGAGTTTTAGAAATGACAACTGGAGAAAGAATAAAGCAAAGAAGAATAGAGGCTTGGATTATCGGTTGATGAAGTCGCTGAAAAATTAGGAAAAATAGAGCTACTATATACGATATGAAAGTAATGATATAGAGAACTTTCCAGTGGTACACTTGAGCCCTTAGCTAAGATACTGGAAACTACCCTGCACAACTCAATTGGTTGGAATTACGATGATTCAGAAAATCAAGATGTTAATTCCAAAATAAATCTAAGGCCGTTAAGATACCCGTTTTGGGCGACGTAGCGGCAGGAATACCGATCGAGGCCGTTGAGAGCATACTCGACTATGAGGAAATAGATGAGAAGCTTGCAAGCAAGGGCGAATTTTTCGGACTTCGTATAAAAGGTAACTCCATGTCTCCACGCATACAGTCCGGGGATGTTGTAATCGTTAGGGTACAGCCGGATGCGGAAAGTGGCGATATAGTGATTGCTAAGGTAAACGGTGATGATGCCTGCTGTAAGAAGTTGCAAAAGCATGATGAAGGTATAAACCTTATATCTCTCAATCCTGAATATGAACCTATGTTCTTTAGTAAAAAAGATATCGCAGATATACCGGTACATATCATAGGTAAGGTAGTGGAACTTAGGGAAGTTTTTAATTTTATGAGGAGAGTGTGAAAGTGGAGAGATGTTGTTGTACTATATCAAGAAGATGATAGAAATATAAATGTTAAATGTTTATTTTAAAGATGAGACATATTGGCTTACTCAAAAATCAATGGCAGAGTTGTTTGATGTAACACACAAGCTATAACAAAGCACTTAAATAATATCTATACTGACAACGAATTAGATGATTTCAACTTGTTCCAAAATGGAACAAGTTCAAATAGAGGGTGAACGTGCAGTAAAAGGAATTTGAAATTTTATAACCTAGATGCAATAGCCGTAGGCTACAGAATAAACTCCAAAAAGGCTACAAAGTTTAGGCAGTGGGCTGACATAAACATTAAGAGAATATATCACCAAAGGATTTTGCGTAAATGATGATATGCTAAAGAACGGCAGGGCGTTTGCTAAGATTACTTTTAAAAGAACTTTTTGGAGAGTGTACGCTCTATTAGAGCAAGTGAGCGGAGAATCTATCAACAGATTACTGATATATTTGCTGAATGTACTACTGACTACGATCAATATGGCTCTGTTACTAAAAATTTTCTATACTACTGTACAGAACAAATTCCATTATGCTATATACCGGACAAACCGCAGCAGAAATTATTTATGAAAAAGCAGACCATACAAAAGAGAATCATGGGGCTTACTACTTGGAAGAACTCTCCTAGTGGTAGGATACTGAAAGCGACATCAATATTGCCAAGAATTACCTCAGTGAAGAGATAAAACAGTTGGAAGAACTGTATCAGATATTTTGACTATATAGAGGATTTAATTGAAAGGGAAAATACCTTCACTATGGAAGAATTTGATAAAAGTGTAAATGCATTTCTGAATTTAGAAGATATGATATATTACACGGAAAATGGCAAAATATCAAGTACAGCTGCTGGGAAAAAGCACATCAAGAATATGAAATATTTTAACAAGACACAAAGTATAGTATCTGACTTTGATAGGAGATAAACAAAATTATAGAATTAATTATTTTTCTATACCGCCATTTTGGTGACTCCAACAAAATGGTAAGCATTACCTGAGTTTTATCAGTACTATGGTATCCTAGAGATGCGAAAACCTTATTAGTTAAGGATAAGTAATCTCTAGCAGTACGCCCCGCATATTAGGACAAAGCCGAACCTAGAGATTTTAATTAAAAAGCCACCCGGTACGCTAATACCGAGTGGCACGCATATACATTGTAATGCTGTTACGCTTACAGTATACGCCCTCGACAAGCTATATTGTACCACCCGTACACAGCTGTGAGCAATAGCTGTTATTTTTATACCCAAAAAGGAGGTACATATGGCAAAGGCTAAATACAGTAAAGGAAAAGATCGGCTATTTCCGTGAAAAAGTGTGGGATGCGCATTTAACCCTGATGGAAGTAAACATGAATCAACCTTATATCTAAAAATCAAGTGCAGATCTAGAGAGAGAGTAAATAGAAATTTAAAGATAAAGTATATAAAGAGAGATATATAACCTCTAGCGATATATCGCTTTACTACTATGCTATAGAATGGCTTGATACATACAAAAGGTAAAAGCCGATCTGAAATACATATCTTATGTACAAAAATATTATAGATAAGCACATCATTGATATAGGAGATATTTCCTATGCAGCACCTCACTCACGCAAGACTGCAGTCTCTTATAAATGAAAAGAGTGGATAGGACCTCGAACCTGTCAACAACTTGCTGCTAACCTTAAAAGCAAATTCTAAAATCCGCTTCAAAAGCTCAACTAATACCGATAAATGTAGCATGCACTCGTAGATGATTTGGGTTACCGCATAAGAGCAAAGAAAAGAGCTCTTACAGACTTGGAAATCAATGCTATAAAAGACTGCAGATTTTACAGACAGAGAAAGTGTTTTTATGTATCTTCTGTACGGCTGTGGTCTGCGAAGAGGTGAGGCCTTGGCACTCACTAAGTACGATATATCTTTTGAAAAAGCTGAGATAAGCATAACAAAGTCTATGGCATTTGATGTTAATAAATCCTATATAAAAAGAAACTAAGACTGTTAGAGGGCAAAGGACAGTGCCAATGCCCGGATATCTAAAAGACTTTTAAAGGACTACATAAAGACAGTAGACAATTATTTAATCACTAAGGTAGACGGTTCCGGAAATAAACTCTATCAAGCTTTGAAAAATGTGGGAGACAGATTATAAAGAAAATGAATATTGCTGCAGGCGGTACAGATACAATCAGGATTATACATGGTCTTACCCACACATCTTCAGACATACTACTGCACTCGTCTGTGCTATCAAAGTGTCTGCTATATCTACAAAGATGATTGCAAAACTGCTGGGGTGATACGGAAAAATGGTTATAGATGTGTACAGTCATATTTTTAGTAGATAAAGAGCAAGTAAATAGCTCTATAGAGACTGCAATATCGCTGTAGATTTCTTAGACATTTTTAGACATCTTACTTTTAAAACAAGAGGTTTTAGACATTTTTAGACATCTATTTTATGCTTAAAACTACTTACTTTCAACCAATATAGAAATTAAAAAAGTGGCTCAAAAGCCTTATAAATAAAGGTTTTAAGCCACTTTTGTATTCTGAGACACCCAGGACTCGAACCCGGGACAACAGAATTAAAAGTCAAGTGCTCTACCACCTGAGGCTAGTATCCCATAAAAGAATAAAATGCCTTGAACCGAATCGAGACCAGTGACACGAGATTTTCAGTCCTCTGCTCACCAACTGAGCTATCAGGCACAATTGCGGGGACAGGATTTGGACACTGTGGGCCTCCGGGTTATAGGCCCGACGAGGCTTCCAGACTGCTCTACCCCGCGATAACTATATTCCAGAATAAAACTCACTCTTAGAGTGACTGAACAATGGGGGAGGTGGTTCGAACCACCGAAAGCAGTGCTAAGCAGATTTACGTCTGTCCCTTTGGCCTCCCAGGAATTTCCCCAAACTTATTTTAGTTTCTTTACCTTTACTCCTAAGGTAAAGCCGATAATCGGACTCCGAACCGATAACCTGTTGATTACAAATCAGCTGCTCTGCCAATTGAGCCATATCGGCATGTACACTATACTATCATATGACTAATAGCAGTAACACCATCTTTTCCAGATGAATGGGACCTTGGGGCTCGAACCTGTGACCCTCTGTCATAAGGCAGATGCTCTCCCAGCTGAGCTAAGATCATATTTTAAACTTCAAAAGGCTGGAATTCTTTAGTAACTGACGAATCGGACTCGAACCGACGACCTCCCGCCGTGACAGGGCGGCGCTCCTAACCAACTGAGCCATCGAAACATATAAAGGTATGTACCTTCAAAACTGCACCAAACTTAAAAATAATTCACTTTATCCTTTTGGTTAAACCCTCGACCTATTAGTAACCATCAACTTAATACATTGCTGTATACATCTTGGCCCCATATCACCTCGTAGTCTTCTGAGGGGTCTTACTGTTTTCACATGAGATATCCTCCCACATCTTGAGGGGGCTTCACGCTTAGATGCCTTCAACGTTTATCCCGTCCCGACATAGCTACCTGCCAGAGTTTACTCTCCAACAGGTACACAGCGGTCAGTCGTCCGTCCCTACTCGTACTAAAGGACGGCTCCTCAAATATCTTACGCCCACGCCGGATAGTAAATGAACTGTCTCACGACGTTTCTGAACCAGCTCGCGTACCGCTTTAATGGGCGAACAGCTTCGCCCGGGATATGCTACAGCCCCAGGATGCGATGAGACGACATCGAGGTGCCAAAACCACTCCGTCGATGTGAACTCTTGGGGGAGTCGGCCCTATTATCCCCAGGGTAGCTTTTATCCGTTGAGCGATGATCCCACTTTATGCCACCCGGATCGCTAGTCTACTTTTCGTACCTGCTCACCCGTCGGTGTCGCAGTCAAGCTCCCTTCTGCCTTTGCACTCTTTGGATGGTTTCCGACCATTCTGGGGAACCTTCGAGCGCCTCCGATACTCTTTCGGAGGCGACCGCTCAATCAAACTCCCGTCTGGCTTGTCCCCGGCCGGATAACGGCCTGCAGGTTAGAAATCCAGCAATACAGGGGGTGGTATCCCAACGGCGACTCTGCATAAACTGGCGTCTATACTTCACGTCTCCACCTATCCTGTACGAGGTATTACCGAATCCCAGTACCAAACTGGGTAAAAGCTCCATGGGGTCTTTCCGTCCTGCGCGCGGGTAACCAGCATCTTCACTGGTACTTCAATTTCACCGGGTGCATTGTTGAGACCAGCGCTCAAATCATTACGCCTTTCGTGCGGGTCGGAACTTACCCGACAAAGATTTCGCTACCTTAGAATTGTTATAGTTACGTGCCGCTCTTACCAGGGCTTCAATTCAGCTTCGTTTCTGACTTCTCCTCTTAACCTTCCGGCATCCGGGCAGGCGTCAGCCCATATACTTCACCTTGCGGTTTCGCATAGACCTGTGTTTTTGCTAAACAGTTGGCAGGCCTTTTTCTGCGACCACTCTATTAAAGTGGCACCTTCTCCCGAAGTTACGGGGTCATTTTGCCGAGTTCCTTACAATGCTTCTCCCGCTGGCCTTGTGATTCTCTCCTCATCTACCTCGTGTCGGTTTGCAGGTACAGGGCACATATAACACAATAGCGGCTTTTCTTCGACGGCTCCTAACCGGCTTCCCTACTAATTTTTCGGTACGCATCAACGATTTCCCCTTGTATAGTGGGTTTTTCCTCCCATACAGGTACTTCCTTTTGCAGTTTTTGTCCTCCCGGGTTTCGGTTTCAGTCTCCGTGTCCCCACAGTTCTGATTATATGTAGTACAGGAATCTGCAGCCTATATCCATCGACTACGTCTTTCGACCTTGCCTTGGGCACGACTTACCCTGAGTCGATCAGCTTTACTCGAGCGCTTAAGATATTCGGCCAAGAGGATTCTCACCTCTTTCTCGCTACTCATTCCGGCATTCTCTCTTCTTATTACTCCACCATTCCTTCAGTCCGTAGGCTACTACGCTCTAAGAGTGCTCCTCTACCAATGTATTACTACATTCCCAGGCTTCGGTGTTGTGTTTGGCCCCGGACATTTTCGGCGCGGATATCCTCTCGACTAGTGAGCTGTTACGCACTCTTTTAATGTAGCTGCCTAAGCCAACATCTAGCTGTCCTTCGAAATCACATCCTTTTCCATAACACACTTTTGGGGATTCGCTTAGCCGTAGGTCTGGGCTCTTTCCTTTGACTACCCAACTTATCTCGTGTAGTCTGACTCCCGTCAATCATCTAGCCGGCATTCGGGTTTGATATCTCTTGGTAGGCTTTGGCGCCCCCGCAAAAATTCAGTGCTCTACCTCCGGTGAGACTAATAACGAGGCTAGTCCTAAAACTGTTCGAGAGAACCAGCTATCTCCGGGTTCGATTGGAATTTCTCCCCTATCCACCTCATACGCCACCCTTTTTCAACGGATGTGCGTTCGGTCCTCCATTCACTTTTACGCGAACTTCAACCTGGACATGGATGGGATCGCCCGGTTTCGGTCTACACATACTGACTATTCAGCCCTATTAAGACTTGGTTTCCTTCGGCTCCGTATCTTTAATGCTAACCTCAGCCTGTACATGTAACTCGCCGGACCGTTCTAGCAAAAAGTACGCGGTTCACCTTTCGGTGTTCCACAGTTTGTAAACATGGGGTTTCAGGTTCTTTTTCACTCCCCTCCGGGTTCTTTTCACTTTCCTTCACAGTACTGTACGCTATCGGTCACTGACTAGTATTTAGCCTTCAGGGGTGGTACCTGCTTCTAGTTTCTCGTGTCTCGTGGTACTCCGGATACTGCTGGATTCAATATATTTTTCCTGCTACCTCTCACGCTCTTTGCTGCTTTTTCCAAAACGGATTTCAGGTAATATATCTTACTCGTATTGCAGTCCTCTACCCCGCAGTGCACGCACCACTGGTTTGGGCTCTTACGATTTCGCTCGCCGCTACTTTCGCAATCACTGTTGTTTTCTTTTCCTCCGGCTACTTAGATGTTTCAGTTCACCGGGTTTTCCCCTCTGTACGTTATGTATTGGCGTACAGATGCCCTGGATTCTTCCAGTGGGTTTCCCCATTCAGACATCTGCGGATCGCTGAATATGTGCTTCTCCCGCAGCTTTTCGCGGCTTGTCACGTCTTTCTTCGGCTCGTCCAGTGCCTGGGCATCCACCCTACGCTCTTTATGTTTAACCTCTTAAATCACTTAGATTTGGTGTTTATGTATGACACTAGCGTGTATCATACACTATGTTTAAAATTTATTTTTGTTGTTAAATACTAATCACTAATTATACTTACAGTAATTAGTACCTCGGATGTCTAATTATAAAAATATTTATATAATTTCTCGTTTGGTATCAATTTCAAAGGTACATTTTGAGCCGTCAAACTTAATTAAGTTCTCAGGCAATGGAGATGGAAGATTCGAACTCTCTGACCTGCTTGCAAGGCAGGTGCTCTCCCAACTGAGCTACACCCCATAAAGATTGGCATCCACCTACTCTCCCAGTACCGTCTCCAGTATAGTACCATCGGCCGACTGGGTCTTAACCATCGTGTTCGGAATGGGAACGGGTGTGTCCCTAGACGCATCGACACCAATAATATTTATGTTTTTAGTTTCACCCTTTGATAATGTAGAAACTAAACAGTACTCACAACCCCTACTTTTCCCTTAGAAAGGTGATCCAGCCGCACCTTCCGATACGGCTACCTTGTTGCGACTTCACCCCAGTTATCCTCCTGCCTTCGGCAGCTCCTTCCTGCGGTTGGGTCACTGACTCGGGCATTGATGACTCCCATGGTGTGACGGGCGGTGTGGCACAAGACCCGGGAACGTATTCACCGCAGCATTCACGATCTGCGATTACTAGCGATTCCAGCTTCCTATAGTCGAGTTGCGGGACTGCAATCCGAACTGAGACGTTATTTTTGTGATTTGCTTGGCCTCGCGGCTTTGCTTCACTGTTTACGCCATTGCTAGCACGTGTGTAGCCCAAATCATAAGGGCATGATGATTTGACGTCATCCCCACCTTCCTCCGGATTATCTCGGCTGTCTCGTCAGAGTGCCCATCTTACTGCTGGCTACTGACGACAAGGTTGCGCTCGTTGCGGGACTTAGCCAGCATCTCACGACACGAGCTGACGACAACCGATGCACCACCTGTATCCCTTGTCCCGAAGGTCTAGCTTCATTACAAAGCTATTCAAGAGTATGTCAAGATTTGGTAAGGTTCTTCGCGTTGCTTCGAATTAAACCACATGCTCCACCGCTTGTGGGGTCCCCGTCAATTCCTTTGCAGTTTCATTCTTGCGAACGTACTCCCCAGGTGGAATACTTAATGCGTTAGCTTGCGGCACCGAAGAGTTTACCTCCCCGACACCAAGTATTCATCGTTTACTGCGTGGACTACCAGGGTATCTAATCCTGTTTGCTCCCCACGCCTTCGAGCCTCAACGTCAGTTGTCGTCCAGTAAGCCGCCTTCGCCTCCGGTGTTCCTCCTAATATCTACGCATTTCACCGCTACACTAGGAATTCCGCTTACCCCTCCGACACTCAAGCTATACAGTTTCCAAAGCAGTTCATGGGTTGAGCCCACGCCTTTCACTTCAGACTTGCATTGCCGTCTGCGCTCCCTTTACACCCAGTAAATCCGGATAACGCTTGCCCCCTACGTATTACCGCGGCTGCTGGCACGTAGTTAGCCGGGGCTTCTTAGTCAGGTACCGTCATTTTCTTCCCTGCTGATAGAGCTTTACATACCGAAATACTTCTTCACTCACGCGGCGTCGCTGGATCAGGGTTTCCCCCATTGTCCAATATTCCCTGCTGCCTCCCGTAGGGTTTGGGCCGTGTCTCAGTCCCAATGTGGCCGTTCACCTCTCAGGGCCCGAGCTGCCGATCGTCGCCTTGGTAGCCTTTTACCTCACCAACTAGCTAATCGGACGCGGATCCATCTTATACCCTACTCATATTTTACCCCTGCACCATGCGGTGCTGTGGTCTTATGCGGTCTTGGCGGAATTTCTCTCCGTTATCCCCCTGTATGAGCGGGTTATCCACGCGTTACTCACCCGTCCGCCACTAAGTCTAGCCCTAAATTCCATCAGAGAAACTTCCTTTGGGCGCTTCGTTCGACTTGCATGTGTTAAAGCACGCCGCCAGCGTTCATCCTGAGCCAGGATCGAAACTCTCATAAAAGTTTAATCTAGCCTTCTCGCTAGCTTGCATCTGTTTTCACAGATCTACTGTTTTTAAGGTTTTTAAATTCTGTTCGAATCTAAACATTGTTTTTACTGATCTTCATCACATTATTTTTTAAATAATTAGAGTTATTTTTCGAGGGTTGTGTGTACTGTTTAATCTTAAATTATCAAGGTTCGTTTGCTTTTGCTGCTTTGAAACAGCTAGCTATTATATCAAACTCATTTCATCTTGTCAACAACTTTTTGAGTTATTTTTGAGATCTTTTAGCTTTTTGCTCTTTTTGAGCAACTTTGATATACTATCATATCGATCTTATCTTGTCAAGAACATTTTTCAACCTCTTTGACAAAGGAAGCGGGAAGGAGGATTTGAACCCTCGCGCCGGTTGCCCGACCTACCACCCTTAGCAGGGCGCCTCTTCGGCCTCTTGAGTACTTCTCCTCATTTTCGCTTTCCCGCAATGCCTAGACAGTATACAAGAATAACTCTAATCTTGTCAATAACTTTTAAGTTTTTAAACATTTTGTGACCAAATCAAACAAAATCACATATTTTGGTAGCAAAAATCAATCCTGTGATTTATACTCTTAGCAAGTTCTGTCAAACTCTTTTAAACTTATCTGTTTTTACATACGAGATAATACATAACTTGTCGCTATCAATATCAATACCCGCTACACAATATCCGTCTTTCATCCATTTTATTGTCCAACTCTTTACACCGAACGGAATATCACCTTCATCATCAAGCATACCCTCATCCACAACAAGATTATTCTCTTTTTGTCAATTCTTCTATGTGTGATAAGATTCGTCTTTATCATCTTTCCAATCAAGCTCCTGCTGCAGATCCGCTCTCAAGCATCCTCATCCGCTACGGCAATCCAAACAAAAGGTATCTATAGCATCTCTGCTTGTACTATCATCATAGCCTGTCGCATTATCTTCTAAAGTACTCTCGGATAACAAAAACATCTGTCCATATTTTGCAGCCTCATCATCCGATATTGTCTTTACAAGCCTCTATAGACCTAACATTATGGCTATCTTGACATCTCGCACTGTCAAAATGCAACCTTCTAGCGGAACAATCAGAACTATCTCATCCTTCATAAGAGAGTTGAAACATATCCATTACCTTATCTTTGCCGACTCCTTCCTTGCCATAAATAATAATGTTGTCGCTGTCATTAACATCCGATGTGCTTACTTCAAAAATGATAATTACTCATCATCTTCATCCCTACATATCTGTGACGAAATTCAATCTCTGCTATTTACATCACCTTCTTTGCCGGTGTCAAGACAATAAAATATATCTTACCCGTTTCTTATAGAATCCAACAGGGCTCAACATCTTCTACTGTACATCCGCCCTTTTCTACTCCGTCAATATCAAGCTTTCCAATCAGACTTTCTCTTGTTAAAGATATTAAACAACATACTAATCTCCATCTTAATAATATTGCATACAAAAATTCTAGGAAATGTAAAAACACTTCCCTGTAGAAAAATTATTTAATACCACTATACCGATATGTAAATCGCAAGTTCAAAACTATTTTATATATACCATTACTCGTGTACATGTAAATGCATGTGCCTCCTGTGAAAGCGGTTTTATGGAAATACTCGTCATACAGTGCAATAATATCTGTTTTCATCGAGTATCTTATCTCGAGGTTCTCATCTAGGAAATAAAGCTTCTTTCCTCACTCAAATACAAGCTCATAGCCATCCTTTATACAGGTTGTCCGCCACCGCCTTACGCAGCCTCCCGGACATGCCATTACTCGACAAAGTCATGCTTTTGCTTCGCCTCTCTCTATCTTATAATCGATTTTTCTGGTATTACCGAGTCCGCTCACTACAGCAATATTCAATTCATATCATCAATATTAAACTTAGCTTCACCGTTCCGTCATTCTCCTGGAATGCCTTACTTCTTACAGGCTAAAATGCGTCTGCCGGTGAGTTCTCCTGCTTTATAATGCTGTATGCCGGGTTCTTGGTACCGCCTCCATTACTCCTCCTAGTAGCGCAGATATTACTCCTGCTCCCGAATAGTCGCCCATCGGTCTGTCAGCACTACATCCTCAAGACTCTTCAGATCTATATGAGAAGCTCTTATCCTTTGAGTAAGCTCTCTTGTTAGTAGAGTGCTATATCAACATCTGACCTGCATACTCTCATGGAAGAGTTCCATTCTCTTTCCCCCTTTTAGCTCCACAAGGCATTATAGAAACAGATACCATATTCTCAGGGGTTTTTACACCTACTTTTTCTCAGCAAAATAGGGACTTCATTACAGCACTGAACATCTGCTGTGGAGACTTGCTGTTAAGTGACTTTGTCATTCTCAGGTATTGTGATTTTTACGATCTTACCTAGCCGGACAGCAGGATGTAAACATGGGTCTGTCACCGATAAGTCCGTTTTGTATATCTGTGTACAAACTCATTTGCCTCTTCCATAATAGTGAGTCTGCCGAGATGATGTATCAAACACATAGTCTGCACCACCATTTCTTTTCAATGCATCTAACAATCTTTCCCTACAGTTGCGTCCTTGTCTTTCAGACCGAACACCTCACTCTCAAGCATGTTCTGACAGCGGTGCAATCTGAACTACAACAGTCTTTTCTGGGACTGGCTGCAACTTCCCGGAACTTTTGGAAGTATCATCTCTTTTCTCAATGCACCTACTAGGACAATGTGTAATACACTGACCGCAAAGGAGGCAGTCGGCTTCTTCAATCTTCTTATATCCGATTTACGATTGACGTAGTTCTTCTGCACCCGTTCCGTAGATCCTCGAAACACTGAGCGTCTGCATCTTATCACAGACCTGTATACATCTCATGCACTTTAATACATTTGGATGAATCTCCTTATAAGGGAGATTTTTCATTCCACGGCTGTTTTTCAAGCTCAACAGCAAACGGTATCTCAAGTATATCTGAGTCATTGGCAACTTTTTGAAGTGAACAGTTGCCGCTCTTATGCACTGTAACTGTACATCTGTTGTCATGCTGTGAAAGTATCAGCTCAACAGTCTTTTCTTCTGTCTCTGATTACTTTTTACTGTTTGTAAAGGTCTCCATACCTCTTCACATACATTGTTACATGATGTGATGATCTTATCTTCACCCTTTAATTCCAACGACACATACTCTGCATGCCGCTATCTCATTCAAACCTTTCAAGAAACACAGTCGGAATATTTATTCTATTCTGCCGCCGCTTCCATAATAGTAGTATTTTCTTTTACGGAAACAGGTACATTATCAATGAGTAGTTTTACCATATACTCTCCCTACCTCCTTTGAAAATACCGAAAGCCAGAAGTGGTGCGCATCTTAAACATCTGCCTGCCTCTTGCTTTGCTTCTTTTGCTGTCATGCAATTTTCAACGCCTTCAAAATCGAGAACTCTCTCACTGGCCTCTCTTTCTGTAAGCTCTACTCTACCACAAGGGCTCTTATCCTCAAGGCGGCCTCAGGTATTACAATATCATACGCTTATCTGGTGGTGATAGCCCAAAGTACTCGTCAATGTTTGCAGCCACTACCTTAGCCGCACCGATAGCCTTTGCGACTAACTGTGGCGGGTCTGCTTGCACAGTCTCCTCCTGCCGATCACCCAGGCATCTCCTTTTACACTGCACCTAGTAGAATCTGTTATGATCTTTTCCGTTAGACACAGGGATTCCGCATCTTCAAAATGCTTTGTCTCTATAGTTTTGACCGATTGCAACTACTAGAGTATGTCAAGGAATATAAACATCTTCCTCGCCTGTAGCCTTTACACTTGCTCTTCCGTCTTTAATGGGAGCTCGATCATCTGAGGTTTTACATATACCCTTTATATTATTGTTCTCCATCAACATCTATAGCGGATGGTGCCATCAAAGTTCTCAGCTCAACACCCTCTACAGCCGCCGCCTCTATCTCAGCAGGTAACGCCGTCATATCGGCAACTCTTCTTCTATGCAATACTTATCTTTGCACCCATTCTCTTTGCTGTTCTTACAGCATCCATGGATACATTTCCGCCACCGATTATACAAAGCATTCTCACCTGCAGGGTCTTTTAGTAATATTCTTTCCTACCATCACGAGGAATTCTACAGCAGATACCACGCCGTTTGCATCTTCTATGCTCAGGTCCAAGTTTCTTATCTACTTTGCTCCTATAGTTATAAGCACAGCATCAAAAAGCATTTTCTCAAGTCGTCCATTGCCAATATCTTCTCCAATCTTGAGCCATGCTTAACTTCTACCTGTCTTTAAAATAGCCTTGATATCCTCATCAAGTCTGTCACTTTGGTAATCTGTAATTCAGAATACCGTACCTCAACATACCTCAAGCTCAGGGCAACATCTCATACACGGTTGTCTGATGTCCCATCAGCTGTGGAAATAAGCGCACTCAGTCCACCCGGTCACCACCGAGTATTGCAGCTGACCTGTAGACGGGGCCATCTTGGAGATCGACTTCTCACGCAAAAATCTGCTGCAACTCTTTCAAACCACGATATTTATAGGAGTCATCCATATTTCTTCTACATCTTGCCTCACAGGATGCTCATAAATAAATCCGCATAGTAGTAGGAAGGATTTATCTTTCTTATCAAAGTCTTACAGAGTCCGCATATCTGCCTTCCTTTATGAGGCAATATGCCGGTATATCCACCTGTGCGGGACGTAAATTCACACAAGGTCGGCTGATTGATGAGCACGTACATCTGCCGCATGCTGCTATATGTTCGATATAGATCATCTCTATATCCATAGTACCTTGTCCAAACCATATTTGCCGCTTGCACAGCCTATGGCACAATCTGCCGATTCCGCCAATGCTGAGGGCGGTCTTTTCCATTAACTTCAAAGAAGCCATACCCACCCTTACCGTCAAGCAGTTTCTCCAATCAGCTTTTTCAAGACTGTCCTAAACCGATTCTGCATGGAACATTTTACCACAAGTCTGAGCGTGAGCCATTTCCAAGAAAAGCTCTTGACATATCAACCGGGCCAAAGCCCAGGAGAGATGCCTCGATTCTTCTGTCCAAATTTTTGTATAGCTCCTCCTAACAATTCTGGCTCTACTTGGGAGACTACTTTCTAATCTCTCCTCATACCTCTTACTCCTAGAATTGTGCAGTTTTTGCCGGTGAGATTAATATAGTAAATGAATTCATATATAGATTTTAAATTGTATTTCACTTGTCGAATAATAAGAGCACATATCTTTATATTTATTTGATACGAACTTTATGCTCATTATATACTTTTTATAAATTGTATATACTTTTCTGAAATATTTTATTGCTCAAATATGTTTGTTATTTAACTAGCGCTACATACTAATAATCTCACAAAAGACACTTCCTTGAGTGTCTCTAACTCATAGTGTCTTTTATGCTTATCTTTATTTTGATATTTGAATCCCTGTCTCATTACAGAGACAATTATCTTTTGTTTTTATCAGGTTCCTCAGTTTTCAAAATAATGTTTTTATTAGAAGCTTTTTATCATCAGGCTCTTCATCTACTTCTAAATGATTCCAGGCATTATCAATAAATCTCCTTATTTATGCCTTTTCAGCAGCTTGTATTTTAATTTCATTTGCTGTACTTATCTTTATATGTATTGATGTATCGCTCGGCATATCTGTCATCATCTATATAACCGAAATTTTGCGCCTTTTCTATAGCCTCTTTTGATGGCTTCTTCCGGATAAAATAGGAAGCTCAGCTACTATCGTTTTCCGACTTGAAGGATTTCTCAAGTATATGCATCAGCCTTACAAAAGCTCTCTTTTAAAACGGATAGATGGTTGTATAATATTCCTCTTCATCTATCTCTTTTTCCAACAGCAATATCCAGTCGTCTGATTTCGCTGCGTTATATAGGGCAGGACTTTCTCCATCACTGAAACTATAACTTTTGTTTTTGGTATTCAGAGAAAGTAACTTCTTATCAATCTTCTTCCTCAAGCTCTATGCCGTCGGCTTCATCCATATCATCCTCTATAGGGTGAACCGTCAAACTCTTCGTCATCATCATCTACAGAGTCATACTCTAAAGTTTTTCCGTTCTTTCAGCTTCAAGTACAAACTTTTCTCTGATTTGCTCTTCTATTTTCTCACAAATCTCGGGATTTTTCCATAAGGAAAAGTCTTTGCATTTTTCTCTTCCCACTGACCGATCTTGTTTTCCTTCGCGTAAGGTACCATGCACCGCCTTTTTCCACAACATCACTTGCAACTGCCAGATCAAAGTATCTCCGGACTTTGATATACCCATTCCGTACATTATATCAAACTCAGCCTCTTTGAAAGGAGGTGCCACTTTGTTTTTAACAACCTTTATTCTGGTCTTGGTTCCTGTGATTTCACTGCCCTGCCCTGATCTGCTCAACTTTTTCTTACATCAAGTCTTACAGATGCATAGAATTTTAGGGCTCTACCTCCGGTCAGTGGTCTCCGGGCTTCCAGACATTACACCTATCTTATCTCTAGCTGGTTGATAAAGATAACTATACGATTGCTTTTGCTTACTATGCCTGTAAGCTTTCTGAGTCCCTGGCTCCTGCAAGTCTTGCCTGCAAGCCCATATGCAGAATCTCCCATATCTCCTTCTATCTCGCCCGCTGGCTACAAGTCGCCGCTACAAGTCGACTATTATAATATCAATAGCACCGGATCTTACCATAGTCTCCGTAATCTCAGCGCCTGCTCACCGTTACTCAGGCTGTGATACTTACAGCTCGTCTATATTTACACCCTATCTTATCCGCATAAAGCAGGATCAAGCGCATGCTCCGCATCTATAAATGCCGCAATACCTCAAGCTTTCTGAGCTTCGGCATACCATATGAAGGGCTACGGTTGTCTTACCGATGACTCGGTCCGTATACCTCTATAATTCTTCCCTTCGGAATACCGCCTACACACTAATGCTATATCAAGCCCCAGTGAACCTGTAGGAATGGTCTCTACAAACGACATATTTGTATTTCCGTCTCCAGCTTTCATCACCGAACCACTACCGTATACCTTCTCTATCTGTGTCAAGGCAGACTCAAGTGCCGCCTGTTTCACTTTTTCCATTACTCTTTTAACCTGTTGTGCTGCTTTGAGACTTTTTCCTTCTTCATAACAACCTCCATCAGATATCATGTTTCTTGTGTATATGCTTCTCTCTCTGTTGTCAACAATGATATAAAGAAATTAAAAATTAAGACATTAAAACTAAGAATATAAAATAATTATTGAAATTTTTGAAAAATATAATATCCTGCCATGTAATATGATTGTAACATAAAAATGCAGGATTGCATCAATTTATGCATCCTGCTTTAATATATTATCTATCCTTAGGTATTTGCGGTAATTTTCACCTTCTCCGACACCTTCTGTCGACTCCTTCATAGACAAAACTTTAGGTGTCAAAACTATCAAAGATAAGGTCCATCCATATACTGTAATTTCTTATGTAATGCAGATCAGCTTTAATTTATCATATGGTGTTGTATTGTACTTGCCGTGAACCTGTGCATATCCTGTAAGTCCCGCCTTCATTTTAAGTCTCATAGAAAACTCCGGAAGCTCTTCCATATACTCTGCGGCAATCTCCGGTCTCTCAGGTCTTGGACCTACAAGACTCATTTCACCCTTTATTATATTAAAAAGCTGGGGAAGCTCATCCAATCTGGTAGCTCTTAAGAGCTTTCCGACTGCTGTGATTCTGTCATCATCTTCTCCAGCAAGCCTTGCTATGCGTCCTTTTCCGCATCTTCTCTCATCAGTTTCTGGTTATATATTTCAAACAGCTTTCCGTCAAGTGTAAGTCTGGTCTGCTTATAAAATACCGGACCTCTGTCATGCCAGATGTATTGCCGCACCGAACATGACAAACAGAGGCAGGTAATTATTATACCTGCGCTGACTACAGCGTCTATGATTCTCTTTACCAGCATCTGATCGGCTGAAGTCCCTCATTTCTTGAAAGAAGAGCAGATGTATCAAACAGATTCAGATTTGTGGAAGTTCTTATCAATATATCCTATCTTGGGTATCATATATACTCTGATACTGCATCCTATATTCTTTACGCAGATTTCTTTCATGTGAAGGTATATCTCCTACAACCCATGCCTAAAACTCCTCCACTCTTTCATTATTTCATCAATACCGACTTTTGGTGCTTAGTACTCCGCCTATGTATATACTTGTCATCTCTGGCACCTTTTTTTCCATTATGGAAAAATACCGGTCTGTTTCCATAGACTACCAAAAAGTCTTCTTGGCGGAAAGAGCACCTGTATCCACTGAAATAAAAAGCCAGGCACATACCAATACGGCATCTATAACAGTTAAAATTATAAACGGTGTCGGTGCATGAAAATCTTTTATCCACCAATGCAAGTATAATATATCCTATTACATTGGCTATCAAAAAGCGATAAAATATGAGAATGGATTATATTACCTCTTTTTAAATAACCTATTTTTAAACCGCCGTATGTCTGCAGAAAGAAAAACAGCAACATTCCGTACATTGCAGCCAACAGCCAGATTCCTCTTCTCCAGAATCTTATCTCTATAATAGTATTCAGATGAAAATACCATAGCGCCCAATAAAGCCCTATTTCTATTAGCAAACTGATGATAGCTACTGAACCGAATTTTACAATTCAGTTTATACTGTTCCTTTATGTTTCCTATCTCCTCAATGCCTCTCACTCCGATACTATTGTAGCATATTTTTAATATATGTATTTATAATTTTGTATTAAGAGATAAAAATCTTTTTATACAGACCTTAACAGTCTTTCAAGTTCATCATATCTTTCAACATGATTCACCCTATCCCTAAGTGCCGATGAGCCCTTCATACCATGTGTGTACCATGCAACATGCTTTTCTCATCTTTCTTATAGCCATAATTTCATCATCATATTGCATTTGCAGTTTACAATGTTTGAGTGTCATATCACGATTTCATCTTTCTCAGGTTTTTCTGTGATTTCCCCTTCAAAGTACCCTCTGATTTTCTTTGAATATCCACGGATTTCCTCTTGCCGCTCTTTGCAATCATTATCCGTCACAGCCCGTATACTCACATTTCTTTTGCACTTTTTGCCGTCACCACATCTCGTTTCAATTACCCGGAATGCCGAGTTTGACTTTACAGCCTTTATAATGCTCAATCCGCCTTACCCGAATAGTACTGTTCCCTGGTTCTGGCATGTGCGGCAGCAGCGCTACACACGAAGCTTCAGCTATTTTTGCAATTTCCACCGCGATGATATTGTCGTCAGTGAACCCTTTTCTTATCTTTAATGTAACAGGCTTTTACACTCTTTACAAGCTTTGTAAGTATCTCCTCTACAAGTTTCAGATTCTTTCATGAGTGCCGAACCTTCACCGTTATTTACTATCTTCCCGAGTACTGGACAACCATATTAAAGTCGATATATCAAAATCTCTTTCTTCTATACTTGCGGCCATTTGTACGCAATTATATCGAGGGTCGCAGCCAGCTGCAGCGCAATCGGATGTTCCCCTTTATCTATTTTTCATAAGCGGTTCCGTATTTTTGTTTTAAAATGAGATGGCCTTTGCACTCACCATCTCTGTAACAAGTGAGCTCCATTTCTTTGCATAAATGACGGAAAATGGCCAGTCTTTACACCTGCCATTGGTCCTAGGCTCAAACCGCCTTCTATATTTATATTTTCCGATTTTTAAAATCTTTTAGCATTATTCCTTATTCTTTCTAAAAGAAATAAACAGCTTTGAAAAATATAATTAAGTATAACTTCTGACCACACTTGGACTATTTTTGCAATTATCCAGTTTCTCTTTAATAAGTCTACTCCAACAAACATAATCGCCGTATCCAAAAACCTGTAAACAATCTTGCCCGTAATAAAGCGACAGTTCAACTGCCAGTTTTGAAAACTCAAAGCTTTTACTTTTTAAATACCCATATTTTGTTGTTATAAAAGGCAAAAGAACGGATAATATCCATGCAATCGTATTGGATACCAAGTTCGGAAGTGGAGCTTTGTATAGCAAACATGGTATGCCTATAAAATTTACAAGTGGTCAGTAACACCGAAAAATAAGATACAATGTACCTCTCATATTTTATATAATATGATATTTTTCAAAGCATAATTATTCTGCACTCTCTCCAATATCACCACTTTATAAAACAATTCCAGCTGTGACAAAAAGCTCTTCTTTTTCTTTTGGTATAAACTATCTTCAAAGCCGCTCTCTATCTCGATCGAAAATAAAAATCGGCATCATCAACTCTTACACAGCTCAAATTACCGAGACCTATCAAACTCCATAGTAGTATGCCTCCCTGCCTCTTCGGCGAACACACATTATTTTAGCTCGTTTTTATCTCATCCGGCAAAAGCTTGAGCTTTTCATTGAAATAATACTTCTGAACATATGAGCTGGCACCACATAGCACCATGTTTTCACTGTTTGTCCAATCAGTAATTATATCCGTCTATCATTTCGGACATATTATCTTGCAAAAGCTTGCTTATTCTAGATTGATCTTCGGTATATCATAGTCACGTTGCCAATGCTTCACGAATATCAAAGTCAACATACTCACCGTTTTTGTATGCCAACAAGTCTGTTTGAATGACCTGCCAATAAAAAGCTCTACGGCCTTTGCTCCCATGATTGAAGCATACAACTCTGTCCTTGCATGTAGGCGCACCACCTCTTTGCATGTAACCTAAGATTGTAGCTCTTGTCTCGATTCCTGTAGCGGCTTCTATTCTCTTTGCCATGGAGTTGAATGTCCGATTCCCTCAGCATTGATTATGATGCTGATGCTTTTTCCGCGCTTTCTGTTTTCAATGATTCTGTCAATCAGCACCTGCTCGTTTTCCGTCATATCTCTCGGTAAAGCACATCCTCTGCACCGTTTGCAAATCCGCGCAAAGTGCAATATATCCTGCATTTCTACCCGATTACCTCAGTGTGAGCATCTCTCATGTGATGTGAGTATCTCTTACCTTATCAATAGCTTCCATTGCAGTATTTACCGCAGTATCAAATCCTATAGTATAGTCTGTACATGCTATATCAGGTCGATAGTTCGGTATTCTATAGTATTTATTCCCAGTGCGGAAAGCTTTCCGGCACCTTGGAACGATCCGTCACCACCTATAACGACAACTCCGTCTATACCATGTTTTCTACAGATTTCAGCACCCTTTTTGTCCCTCGAGTTGTAGTAAACTCTGGCATCTTGCAGTATAAAGAGTGTACCACCTCTGTGAATGATTTCAGACACGCTGGTACTGTCCATATCTATCTCTTCCTGTAAAAAGTCTGCATAACCTCTCATGATTCCTTTACATTTTATTCCGTTATGTATTGCTGTTCTAACTACCGCTCTGATAGCCGCATTCATTTCCCGGTGCATCACCACCACTTGTCAAAAGCACCTATAGTTTTTGTTGCCATATATTTCCTCCTATTTTACGGATCTACTCTTTTTCCTATGTATTTATAGTATATCTCAGTAAAATACACATATATAAATGTCTACATTATTTTATAATAATGAAAAACATTTTTCAATAGTCTTGTCATGGAATTAACATTCTAATTTACAAAATGCACGTGTCAAAAATCTAAAACAGATTTCTTAATAATGCCCTTTTTATATCCGTCTTGCTTCGAATGCCATTCTACAGCGTTACAAAAAGCAGTTAGCTCTGCGGCTATCTCACAGCACATGAAAGGTCTTCCCCTTAGTGCTGCTACATTCCTGTCGACACGGTTCAAGTTTCCATTGCGTGGGGACCCCTACTTCACTGCCTCCAGACTGCCAAGCAAATGAACACCCTAGGCAGACATCACCCTACTAAGCGGATTGTAGGTACAGGACACCGCTATCTTCCGGCTGTGCATTAACAAGTATCTTGCACAATGATCTATATTTTGTCAAATGATTTTTGATGTGCTAAAAACAATTGCTCTCTCATTTTTCTCAAGCAAACTTATAGTAAATTCCATCCTGTCCTCGATTGAGATTTTCTCCTTATCCCTGTACTCCCAGTTCAATACCTTGTCATATTTTACAGTCAAATTCTTTCCGAAAGGACTTTAAAGAAAGCATCAGGGTTATCCGTTTTTATCTCTTTATTTTCTCTCATTGTCCACTTTATCTGCAACTTATTCACAATAATATCGGTAATAAACATACTGCTTGCCAGAGCCTTTATTCTTGCAACATACAAAGATTGACAGCGAGACTTCGGCATCTCACCGAATCTGTCTGTAAAGCTCATCCTGCATATCAGAAATCCTCCTCGGTTTTACCAAATGCTATCTTTTATATATCTCAAGTTTTGTCTCTTCATTGGAAATATAGCTGCTTGGAATAGGCACTGCTATCTATCTCAACACTTGCCTCCACTTCTTCTTCCACAGGCTTTCCTGTCTTTAAGGCTCTTACCGCAGTGTTTAAAAAGTTTCACATAAGATCGTATCCGACTTCTTCCATATGACCATGCTGAGTTACCGCAGTACATTTCGGCTCCCCTTATCTCAAGATCTCTCGTTGCAATCTTTATTCGGAACCGAGTTCCGTCAAAATTCTCTTATTGCCTTAAGTCTCTTTGAAGCTTCCTCGGACAAAAGTTTATTTCTCGTACTACATAAGGAAGGCATGGCACTTCTTTTGCTTCTTCCGACTCTACCTCTGAGCTGATAAAGCTGTGAGAGTCCGAGTCTGTCCGCATCATGAACAATTATGGTATTGGCATTCGGAACATCAGACCTGTCTCCACTATGGTTGTGGTTGCCAACATCCATCACGCATTGATAAAATCACTATTCTTTCTTCCAAATGTCTCTCATCCATTCTTCCATGCACATATTCCACATTTATATCGGTGTAAGCGCTCTGACATAGCGCAACTTCTTCCATATTGTTGACTCTGTTGTAAAGATAGTAAACGACCGCCTCTGGCAACCTCTCTTCCTGATAGCCTCTTTAACCGTCTCATCATGATGCTCATTACATGGGTCTGTATCGGCTTTCTGTCAGCAGGCGGCTCTTCCAATACCGACAGATCTCTGATACGAAAGTGACATGTAGAGAGTTCTCGGTATCGGTGTTGCCGGTAAGTGTAAACACTGTTACATTTTCACAAAGCTGCTTTTAATTTCTCCTTATGCCTTACACCGAATCTTGCTCCTCATCCACTATCACAAGTCCGAGTAGGTGCTACATCCTTTGATAAAAAGTCTGTGTTCTATCACTATATCCACAAGACCTTTTTCCAAATCGCACTGACAGTCTGATTCTGCTCCTTTCTTTTGTGTTAAATCTGGAAAGTAAACCTATTTTTACAGGAAAGTCCTTCATTCTCTGAACAAATGTGATTGTAATGCTGTCTTGCAAGAATGGTTGTAGGAACAAGGTAAAGTCACGATATCCTTCCTGTATTACCTCTAAAAGCAATTCTTAAAGGCAATCTCAGTCTTACCGTATCCCACATCTCCACATATAAGACGATCCATTATCTTTCCGGTCTCCAGATCTCTCTTGGCATCCTCTGACTTTTATCTGATCATAGTCTCCTCATACTCAAACATTTCTTCAAACTCTCTTTTGCTCAAAGTATCCTCTCCATAGAATACCCCCTGTCCTTTCAGTCTGCTTTGCATAGAGTTCACAGCTCCTTGAGCCATCTTCGACTTCCGTCTTTTACTCTTGATTTGGTCTTCTCCTCTACTCCTCCATAGCTTATTGAGTTTGGGTTTTTATTTCTCCGCCGCCGTATTTTTGTATCCTGTTCAGCTTTGAAACGGGTACAAAACAATTATCACCGCCTTGATACTCAATCTTTACACTAGTCACGCAATTACATCGTCTCTTTCTATCTTTTCTATACGCCCTTACTAGTTCCAAGACCATGAGTCTTCATGTACGATATAATCGCCTATATGCAGTTCGCTTAATGAGGTTACTCTGTCACCCTCATATTCTTTTCTCTTCTCTTTTCTTCTTCGGAGTTTTAAAATATCGGTTTCCGAAATCAGCGCAGTTGATCGCAGGATATTTCAAATCGAGTGAATATTTCCAGCAAATATTGCAATCTGCCCGGAGCGATACTTATATCTTTTTCACCTTCAGAGAAAAAGCATCAAGAATAATCATTTCTAAAACTGTCGCAAGTCTCTTTGCTCTGGTCTTTGATGCACAAACAAGAGGCAACTCTGGTTTTGTCAGACTCTGTATTTTTCGAAATCGTCCACAAGATTTGCTAAAATCTTCATGGTGCTACTCCGCTCATTCTTGAAAATACGGGTACATTGCTTTTCGATTTCCAGTTCCTTTATTCTGTTATCAGAGTCCTGTAGAGTGCAATACTCGGCGCTTTATTTCAAGCTGATGAAACACTCATCGGCTCCGAATATATCAGGAATATCTTCTTTTTGCCTACGATTCTATTCTTCCTGCTGCACTTTGATTGTATTCATCTTCCGTTTTTCTAGCCTTGTCCATGGTTCTTGCAGGCTCATCAATATATATAGAGAGTATTTTTATAATCAAAAGTATCTTAAAAATGACTGCTCACCGCCCTAAGTACCTTTTTCTCTTGCCGGATAAATATTTACATAATCAGCTCATCAATCGATCTTTGACTTGCGGGATCAAAGCTTTTTCATAGCATCTATTTCATCATCCCAAAGTTCTATTCTCGCAGGATATTCTTCCAGTAAGCGGAAAAATATCTATTATTCCTCCTCTTATGGAAAACTGTCCGGGGATTGCTATTTCAAAAGCTTCTCTGACAGCCCTATCTCTGTCAGCTTTTTGATATCTCTTTCTATATCGATAATATCTTCTTTTTAATCTCCAAAGTGGCTTCACGAAAACTTATGATAATCTTCAAGTTTATCCACAGAGCATCCACAGTTGTTACAATAACTCCGCTCTTATCCTCTCTTAAATGTTTCCATACTTCCACTCTTTTTGGCTGTTATCTGTGAGGATCTTATATCTGCCGTAAAAACTAACAGGTCCCTTGCAGGATATAGATAAACCTCGTCCAAAAGCAGCCTATATCTTCATATAGCCTGCCAGCATTGTCTTCATCATGATGATATCAAGTTTCAAGCTTTTTCTGCTTTCATCAGCTCGGAAATCAGATGTGCTTTTTCCGCTCGGACATATCACTGATCTGTGCAGGAATTTTTCTTTTATACTGCTTCTAAAGATTCAAAATCCGCTAATCTTTTTAAGGGTTTTCAAATAAACTCATATTCTTCCTTACTCTGTCTTCTTGGTATGTGTATCTGTTCATTTGCAGTATCATGCTGACCGTCCACCATAAGCTTTATCGCTTCTATTGCATCGGATGCCGCCTCATCAAGCAGCTTCTTGTCTGTATCACTGAATCTTCCAAGTACATGATCAGCCAGATCCATCCTCGCAGGCTTTTCACCTACTCCACCTGTGACTCTCGGAAAATCAGATGTTCCCATATGTGCAATCAATGACTTGATACCGTTGTGACCGCCTACTACCCTTGCTAATCTGATACGCAAATTTCCCGGCTCTAAGTTTATATCATCATAAACCACTATGACATCTGCCGCCTCTATCTTAAAATAATCCATAAAGGCCCTCACAGATTCTCCGCTATTGTTCATATAAGTCTGTGGCTCTAAAATAATTGCCTTTTCATTCCCTATTCTGACCTTTGCAAAAGTCCCTTACTCTTTTCTTTCGGATATATCCTCTCAAGCTCATATGCAAGTTTTTCCACAACATAAAAACCCGCATTATGTCTAGTATGTTACATACTCTCTTCAGGGATTCCCCAAACCAACTATAACTTCATTTTACTTTCTTTTCTATCTTTATCAAACAAATTCTTTAATATACCAAGCAATGCCATTGTAAATTATAGCCGTGCTATAGCTTTCCTCTTATATTTCCGATACTTTTATCTCTTTATATTCTTCCGGATACATTCTTGTGAGACATCACCTGTTTACCGTCATTTACAAATACTTCCACAGAGCTTGCATCAATCATAAGCCTTAGATTTTCTATACTCTTAGTTCTTAAAAATCTTTTTCTCTTCCGTATCCGTTTGCAATAAATAGAAAGCTCCAAAGTCTCCCCTGTCTGCATCAAAAATCAAAGCTTTAAAGTATCAAATATTTCTATCTCAAACTTATCACCGAAGTTTTTGAAGTTCAAATCAAATGCTCTGTTTTCATCCGAAACTTTATAGAGATATTTTTCTTCACCATACTCAAACAGCTCTTTTCTTAAGTGTTCAAGTTCTTTAACGAGGCTTCATATATAATGTATTATTTGCAAAGTCAAGCTCTCTGAATACACTCATACAATGCTGATATCCGTATTCTGTAGTCAGATTTGTATAACTACATCGAGCATACCCATCCAGACAAGCATCAGTCTTCTTCCGTCATGCATGAAACTTTGATGGTGCATAAGTCAAAAACCAAAAGTCCGCCTCCTTATACTCTGTTATAAAACCGTTGGTTCTGAAATCCCCTCTATAATAAAGTATCCGCAGGGTAAATATTTTGGAATTCATACTTTCCTCCCTCAGTCCCTGTGGACATGCCTCAGAGATCCCTGACCGTTTATTTCAAAAGAATCCGGACATTCCACATATATCCTATTTTTGCCATGGTTTCAAAGGTACGGATATGCTTTCCAGTTATCGAGATCCTCCGATTCAAAACCAACACCTCTCCCTTATCTTCCATAGTTCTGGCACCTATCACCATATATGTTGCCCTCGTATTCAAATACCTTGGGATCTCTTACATGCAAAGACAGTCCTTCCGGATAATCCTTATTGTACATAACGACCTTCCCGGATTCTACATTTGTTCGTCTAAACTTGTCACGAACTGTATTACTCTCTCTACCTGCATATATATAGTCGAAAATCTCCGTCTTTTTCACATTTCCTGTGTAGAAAATATGCATGGTATCATCCTTTATAAGAGCAGATCACAGTATGCACCGTTTTATCATACTCATGTTCCGGCGGAGGAATATCAGTGCTTCCTCCCAGTGTAGCAAATCGTTTGACTTTATATGTGCCCAGTATTTATTACCACCTGTCGCCTCTTTTTGCATACTGATAAAACACATGATAGTATCCTTTAAAAAGCAAAAGTCCGTTAGGATCGTTCAGCCAACCGCTCTTTGGCTCTATATGATATTTTGTCTCCAATTATTCATTTTATTTCCTATCTATTGATTATCCTTACCTGTCTGTTTTACTGATTTCAAAAGCTTGGTTCTCATTTTCATTTCTATATTCTTAGCTCGGCTTCCCTTCTTTTCTCTTTTTCTACCCTCATCCTGTATCTTTATAACTTCATCAAATGTGGATATAAAGGGTTTTTATTTGTGCTCTTTAATGTCTCAATATCTATTATTCCACGCTCCTGATTCCTTGAGCTGTTTCTATAGTCGCCGCCTTTAAAGTTTCCGCATTCTTCTTTAAAAGCTCATTTGTCATATCAGACACCGCCCTTTGTGCCTTTGCGGCATCTGTGGAATGCTTTAATCCTATAGCTATTACCATCTGGTTTTCAAAGAGGAATGGTGTTTACAATAGTTGACTGTATCTTATCTGACATCATGGAATCATTGTTTTGAATAAGTCTTATCTGAGGTGCCATCTGTAATGATACCGTCTTTGTAGCTCAAATCATGTATTTTTCTTTTCAAAGCAGTTTATCATCTGTGAAAAGATCTTTTTGCCTTTTGTGTATCCTCGGGCAGTCCGCTTTCATCAGCTTTTTGATAAGTTCGGGTAATTCTATATTATTTGCTCTCTCAAGTCTTTTCTTACCTGCCATAATATACATTGATAATTCCTTGTAGTAGTTCATATTGAGCTCATACATCTTATCAAGCATCAAAACATCTTTCATCAAAGTTACTTGATGATCCTCTAAAGCCTTTGAAATATTATTGACATTAACCTCTACCTTGTCATACTGGCTTTCATATTTGCAAGCTTATTTCCGCTCTTTTTGAAAAATCCGAAAAATCCCTTGTCCTCTTCATCAATCTCCAAAGAACGAATCTCACCTACCACTCCGGCAAGCATATCGCCTATCTCTCCAAGATCCTTGGTCTTAACTCTCTCAAGAGCATTTTCCGAAAACTCGGCGATCTTTTTTTGACTGCCCACACCATATGTAAGTACAGCCTGTGGTGCTATATATCTATTTTGAAAAACTCCTCTACAAGTCTTTCTTCTTAGGGGAAGTTTTATCTGAGGTGTACTCTCGAGGCTTTGCAGTCTCCCACTACAACAGTTTCGGGTGCCTTCTCATCCGGATCAAATGTCAGACTTGGACCTTCCTTTAACATATCATCCAGTGAATCATATTTATTTCATTGTTCTTTAATTCATTATCATTCATAGTCTCACCTCTCATCTTCTTTAATTCCGCCACCTATTAATCCTTCCTTTGCAAGCATAACTTTTAATAATGCCGCATCGGTGTCCGCATCAAATGCGGTATCCTTAAAAGACGGTTTTTGAATTCACCACAAGCTTCATTTATAGAATCAATTGTCAATTCAATCTCATTTTTAGTATTCAAAGATATCACTGTCGGGAGATAAAAACATTGTCAAAATCGGAATAGGTCTTTATAAACTTTTACAGTTGTAGGCAAATAATACTTCGTAAGCTTATAAAAGCTTCTCTGTTTCATAGGCTCCTTTTCTACCCTGTCAAATTATTGCAGTAAGTATAGTCTCAAGCTTTGTAGCTTGGATGACATAAACTCATTGTTATTCAAAGGTGCAGCTCTTTAATGGATATAATATATTCCCTACCCTCAGATATAAGGCTCCGTCTTTATTATCAACCTTTTCTCAATTATATCATTCTTTCTTTGTTCTGATTTTCTTTGCTCTTCCAAAGCTAAATAGCCCTTATATACATCATGGCTTAACATAAAGCATTTATTTTCTTTATCCAAATGCCCCTGTGTGAAAATCCTTTTTTCTATCATTTTCTTTAAATATGTGCCACGTCTTGAGGACTCTCATTTTGAAATCACAGCAATATCTTCTATATTCATATAAGTCCTGTATTCATTATACGATAATATCTGTCCGCCTTTTCAACCATACTAGATCACTGATTGCCGGAAGTAAAAAATGCTCCTATTCAAAAAAGGTATAAGTGCAATCATCGGCACAATCCAGCCGACAAATGACATAGGAAGTACAGTCAGTGTAAGTACAAATATGGGAATACCGAAAAATATCATCATAGGTACTCCGACAAATATCATATAAAGCAAAATCCGATCTGTTGGTCCTTAAATAAATATTTGTCCTATTGCTTTTTGTTACCTTTACATTAACTGCATTCTTATTATAATTTTCCTTTTGTACGATTGTTCACTTCCCTAAGGCTGTCAACAACATTATCTGCAAATTTCTTTTGCATTATTTCCTATATCCGTTTCATCAAAATATGATCTATATAACCTCTGATACCGTTTCAATTCTTTTTCCTGCATAATCACCTCGTTAATGCTTCCTAATATTTTTATTATCCCACATCTTTATGCATATCAATATTAAACACATTTTGCTCTATAGTAAAATATTCATCCATACAGGCTTTCTTTTTATATAATATATTTTTATTTAATTATTTTTGAACCTGGTAATATTATAAAAATCTATGAATAATATAAATTATATTCATTGATATTCATCTTTATTAGGCGTATAATGTCTATGAATAAGCATAAATATATTCATAGAATATTGAATTTTAAGGAGATGTATGGGAAAAGCATTTAGTGAGGGAAGAAAAGGAAAAATAAAAAGAAAATATTATGAATACCGCAATTGAGCTGTTTCATAATAATGGATTGAAAGTCTTTAAGTATTTCGGAATTGACAAAAAGAGTCGGTATTGCACAGGGAAGCTTTTATAATTTTTGGAAGGATAAGGATTCACTTATCATTGACCTGGCGGCATATAGATCCGGTCAGAAATTAAAAGCTCTTGAAGAAAAATTTTCAAACTCAATTAAGGATCCTGCAGGATTTTTAACCGAGGTCATATACAAATATTCTTTGGATTTGATGCAAAAGATAAAAACTCAGCCGGTATATGAAGAGGCATTTAAAATACTTAAGACAAAAGAAATCTGATGAGATGAATCAAATAGAAAAATTGTATGGGGAGTTTTTAAAAAAGCTTGTAATTTACTGGAAGGAAAACTCTGTAGTAAAGACTGCCGATGAATATGGTCTTGCAAATGCCTTTATAGGCAGCTTCCTACTCTGTACAGATTACTATCTTTTTGATGAGAAATATTTTGAAGATATACTAAAAACTTATATATCACCAATAGCAACCAAGTATATAAAGGTTTGATATTTTAAGTTTCTAAATCTTTGCAGGCTTTTTGCATACAACAATTTTTTTAATGAAACAAGGGGAGATTATGGTACTTGATTTTATTGATATAAAAAAAGAAGATGTATCACTTGCCGGAGAAAGGGAGCAAATCTTGGAGAGCTTATCTCTGCCAATATAAATGTTCCAAAGGGCTTTGTAATTGCCGCAGATTCTATAAAGCTTTCCTAAGAAAACGGCATAGAAGAAATTATTAGAAATAAGCTAAAAGAAGTATCAGGGTGATGAAGGCAAATTTTAAAAGCCGCAGACTGCTTTCGTGAGCTGATAAGGTCAGGTGATTTTTCCACTGAGACAAAAAACTTATAGAAGATAAATATAAGAGTCTTGGTGAAAATATAAGAGTTGCCGTTCGCTCATCCGCCACTGCAGAAGATCTGTCTGATGCCAGTTTTGCCGGGCAGCAGGAAACTTATTTAAATGTAGTGGGCATAGATAATGTTTTATTACAGATTCGCAACTGCTATGCCTCTCTATGGGGTACCAGAGCGGTAAGTTACAGATTTCATCAGGGCTATGATCAAACTTCTGTAGCCATTGCGGTAGTGGTACAAAAAATGGTGGAGAGCGAAAAGGCCGGAGTTTTATTTACTGTAAATCCACTAAGCCAAGACACAAATGAAATGCAAATAAATGCAAGCTATGGCTTGGGAGAAAGTGTTGTAAGCGGCAGGGTAACTCCGGACAGCTATATTGTCGACAAAAGCGGCAGACTTCTTGAAACAACCATAGGCTCTAAGGAAACAAAAATAGTATATGGAAGCAAAGACACTGTAGAGATAGCTGTAGATGAAAAGGAACAAAAAAAGAGAGTTTTAGATGATAATGAAATATCAGAGCTTATAAACTGTGGACTAAAAATAGAAAAGCATTATGGTATGCCTATGGATATTGAGTGGGCTGTCAAAGACGGCAATGTATATATTTTACAGGCAAGGGCTATAACCACATTAAAAATATACCGGTGAGGATACCATTATAAAAACTTACATAAAAGGCACAAAGCCGACTAAGGTATGCGCAAAAACCTTGCATTTCAACTGAAAAATGCCCTTTGCCTACAGAGTTTTTGGATTATGATTTTATAATGGCAATCAATGATCAAAAGTCAAAAATATTTTGCAGAAGCGGCATAGTCTTTGACTCGGATCCACAGATTGATGATGACGGTATACAGACTCTTCCAAAAGGGCAAAAAGGGAATTAATAAAAATATTTTTCATTTCTTTAAAATACTGAAGCAAATCAAAGACTTTGACTCTTGTGCTGCTATATGCAAGGAATTTATGCACAGATATGAAGAAGAGATTTCAATGCTTAAGGCTAAAGACTTTGAAAATATGAGTCTTCACGAATGTAGAGAATTTTTAGAGTACAGCTATAAACTTACCAAAATCTATCCTATGACAGATTCAAATATGCCCTCTTTCCTACAATGCTTATATTTGACAAATACACTAAACTGCTGCAAAGATAGATCCAAGCTATACCGCCTTTGACCTTTATAAAAATCTGAACAATAAAACCGCAACTGTAAACACTGATATATCTGATATGGCAGAGAAAATATCAAAACACAGCAAATTAAAAGAAGCAATACTTTCCGGTGAAAGCTATAAAAAACTTATATACTAAGTTTGATAATTTTTAAAACTATAGCGGATAGATTTTTGCTAAACAACGGCTTTAAATCCAACTACAACTGCTACTGTCTGGAAGCAAAAACCTTTATTGAAGATCACGACAGACTTATAAATATTTTAAAACCGATACTGCTTTCATCTTCTGAGCAAAACAAAAGTTCAGAGAATTTTGATGATTTAATGAAGGGATTAGAAGTTGTTTCCGGCAGAAAATATAAGTCTATAGAAGCTGATATACAAAACTTCAGATACTTCCATATAGTTCGTGAAGAAAGCCAGTATTTATGGGAGAGCTTATTTTACTATGTAAGAAAATGTGTACTAGAGCAAACATAATCCTTATTGAAAATGAAGACTATAAAAGCGGCATAGCAAATCTTTTCTTTAATGAACTTATAGAAGCAATGAATAGAGGGTATCTTGATAAATCCAACCTTAAGAATATCAAAAACAGAAACGAAAAATTTCCACTCTCAATAAAAGGTCTGGGAAGCATCAAAAGCTTCTTGTATTTGAAGCAGAGGGCGATATTTTAAAGGGTGTGAGCGGAAGCTTTGGCAAGGCTGTAGGAAGAGCCTGTATTATTCACAGTCCGAATGAGTTTTATAAAATGCAAAAAGGTGATATTTTGGTATGTCATCTTACAGATCCTGAATGGACCCCACTTTTTAAACTGGCAAGTGCAGTGGTGGCTGATACCGGAGCAGCTCTAAGTCACGCTGCAATAGTAGCAGAGAATACGGTATTCCGGCAGTACTTGGAGTAGGCTGCAACAACAAAAATATAAGGATGGTGATATGCTTCAAGTAGACGGTGATGAAGGAACAGTACGAGGTTTATGATATGGATAAAGAAATGAAAAGAAAGGCAATTTTAAATGACGCCCTTCTTCCACTACTTATAAAAACCTCCATTCCCACTATTATCGGTATGCTGGTAATGGTCATTTACAATCTTACAGATACCTTCTTTGTAGGTATCTGTAACAATAAGTCTATGACTGCAGCAATCGGTATAGTATTCAGCTTTATGAGTTTTATACAGGCACTGGGATTTTGGTTTGGATATGGAGTAGCAATATAATGTCAAATAGGAAGCAAAAATGATAAAGAGGCTAAAAATATAACTTCCATAGGGATATTCTTTTGCAGTATCAACCGGATTAATTATCGCCCTTTTTATCACTGATTTTTATTATTCCACTCTCAAAAATTTTTAGGGTGGCAATGCCTCATATGATTTGCTTAAATTTACTGTAAAAATATTTGCAAATAATTATTCTAAGTATACCCTTCGGTCTTTATTCACTTACTGTTTATAATCAACTAAGACTATGTGGAAATGTAAAAGAAGGGATGACCGGGCTGCTTTTTGGAATGATCACAAACATGATACTTGATCCTGTAATGATGTTTGCTTTAAAACTCGGCTTTATCGGAGCCGGCTATGCTACTCTTACAGGGCAGATAGTAGGCTCTTTTGTACTGACATATTTATCTTTCAAATCAGGAAATATATCTTTTAATTTAAGCTTTAATAAAGAGAATATATCATATCCTGGCCGGGGGTATGCCGAACTTTTTAAAGGCAGTCCATTACAAGTATTGCTCTGATTTTACTGAATATCACTGCTGCAAAATATGGTGATTCACTTTTGGCGGCTTTGACAGTAAGCTCAAGAATATCCGCACTCGCCTATATGATAATGATAGGCTGGTCCCAGGATTTCAACCAATTTGTGCAATGAATTGCAGGGGCAAGAAATATACCAGAGTACAAGAGGCTTTCAAACTTACTGCCATTATAGGCAGCATATTTTTGGTTTTTTCTGCTATGCTTTTATATGTCTTTTCATATAAACTTGTTAAGACGATGACCTCCGATATTGAGGTTATATCTATAAGTGTGCAGATTTTACGTATACAATGTATAACTATGCCCTTTTTAGGCTTCTTTGCTGTAAAGCAGTATGCTTTTACAAAATATAGGAAAAATACCTTATAGCTTCCATACTCTCCGTTTCTCGTCGGAATCTTTTTATACCTTTACTTTATATTTTATCCGGCTTATTCTCTCAATATGGAATATACCTGCTGCAACCTATTGCAGATATACTCTCATTTGCTTTAGCTGTTTTTATGGTAAAAAGTGTTTGGAAATCTTTTATTAAAATATAAGACAAAAGAAAAGACTATATAATTGAATAAAAGTTAATTATATGAGAAAAATAAGTGTGTATGAATATTTTAGTAGTTGAAGATGAAGTACTGCTTGCTTCATCTCTTAAAGAAATTTTAGAAGAATGCGGACATGATGTTATCTGTGCCTATGACGGTCTGGAAGGTCTTGAACTTGCAAGATCCTCGCATTTTGATCTGCTTGTACTTGACTTAATGTTGCCTAAGTTGAACGGTTTTGAGGTGGCAAGAACTCTCGGGAAAGAAAAAAACGGACTTCTATTTTGATATTAACAGCCAAATCAGATATCCTTGACAGGGTTGAAGGCCTTGATTCGGGTGCAGACTATTATCTTACAAAACCTTTTGACAGAAGGGAGTTATTAGCCTGTGTAAACGCTCTACTTCGCAGGCAGGGCAAGGAAGTAAATCAAATAAGCTTTGGCAATACCTCTTTGGATATAGATTCATCCGAACTTATCTCCGGTGATAATTCCATTCGCCTCTCCTCCAAGGAGTTTCAAATGATGAGACTACTTTTAAAAGAAGGCAAAAATAATATTTCAAAAAATCTGTTCCTTGAAAAAATCTGGGGGTATGACAGTGATGCTACAGAAAACAATGTGGAGGTATATATCGGATTTTTAAGAAAAAAGCTTAAGACATTGTCATCGGATATATCAATCGTGGCCAGTAGAGGGCTCGGATATCATTTGGAAATAAGAGGTGATGAATGATTGAGAAATTACAAAACTTACATTGCTTTTATCTTCCGTAAGTATTTTTTTGCTTGTTTTTCATCTTATCTTCCCCTTTCTTTTTAATAAAAACAGTATTTACAGCGATATGAGAGCCACACTTTCAGCCGCTATAAATACTCCAATGTATCAGGACTCCGTATCCGGATCCTATGCTGTTTTTCAAATGATGTTTGACTCTGACGGAAATATCATAGATACAAATGGAGCTGACTTTTTTCTTGATAGCGAAATAAAACAGGTTTTAATATCAGATGCATTAAACAAAGTAAATAGAAATTCAAGCAGGTTTTATTCATCAATAAATGGTGGAAAACTTCAATATATCTGCGAAATCAAAGCTCCACCGGATCGCTTTGATGATGAAGAATAACGACCTCATAATAAAACAGATAAATCCGATACAAGTATAGACTCTTCAGAGAATAAATCAATGCCGTCTAATTTTACCGGACCGCCCACTTTGTATCGTGTTGCAGTGACGGATTTCAGTACGGAAATAAAAAACTTAAACAATCTTTTAGTTTTGCTTGTACTGCTGTTCTTTGTGCTCTCTACTGTGATTATACTTTTTCAAAAATACTTTGTTAAAAGAGTATAAGACCTGTAAGTGATGCTATTACTTCACAACGGCAATTTATCTCCGATGCATCACATGAGCTGAAAAACTCCTCTCACCGTTATAATAAATAATGTTGGAAATATTCAAAAGGTAATATCAAAGAATTCTATTCAAATAGAAAATATGGAATTGCTGAAGAAAAATATCAACGGCATTGATGAGATGAGTGAAAGGATGAAACATTTGACACAGGATTTGCTTGACTTAAGTCGCCTTGAAAACTGGCAGGATAGAAAAAGAGCAAATGGGAAAAATAGTTTTATCAGATATTGCAACCAAAGAATGTCTGTATTTTGAACCCGTATTTTTTTGAGAATAACAAGGAACTTGATTACAATATAGAGGATAATATTTCTATTTTGGGAGATGTGAATAAGATAAGAGATCTTATCTCGATACTTTTAGAAAAATGCTATGAAATACTCACTTTCACACACTACACTTACTTTAAATAAGAGAAAAAAAGGATATTGTTTTTATCTGTTGAAAATGATGTGGAAAAAGAACTTTCAAAAGAGGATACCGTCAATATATTCAAGCGTTTCTACAGACTTGATGAATCTCACTCCGGTATCGGATATGGACTCAGCCTTCCTATCGCAAAGGAAATAGTGCTTATGCATAAGGGAGAAATTAAGGTCGTAAGTAAGGATAAGAAAAGTATTCTTTGAGATTTATTTTCATATATAATTTTAACTAAGTAATTAGGAGGATATAGCAAATATTATATCCTCCTATATATTTCATAAAACCGGGTGATTTTGTATCTTCTACTTAACATACTTCTGTCATACCTTCTCCTTTCTCTACATATTTAAGTCGATATTTCATATTTGAGGTAATTGGAAACTTTTCGCTATAAAAAAATCACTTTTTGTAAAAACCTTCATAAGCTCTGACAAAGAACTTCCGTCATTAATATTGGCACTGATATATTTTTCTTCAAGTCCATTATCCAATTTTATGTTAATTCCGTCAATACTCCTCTTTACTGTATACATACTCTTATTTGCTTTAAATTGTCTTCATGTTGTAGTATTTACCTATATCTTTACTGTATTCTCTTGTTTTACGTTTTTCATAATCCTGCATTTTTATATAACTGTCTGTAAGCGTTAAGCTAAGTACACATAGAGCAAAAAGTCATAGAACTAGAACTTATCATTCTAATCCTATGACTTTTTATTTTTACAACTCTCGGGAATCTCATCTGACCAAGGTACTAGGCTTGAAGCGTCTCTACCGACTGTATGATATCAAAAAAACAAATGTAAGATATTTTTTTGTGGTATCGGGGTTATTAAGTATTGCACTTTGAATTATACTATATATCATTGTTGAGGCATTAGCTCCGTTAGGTGTATTCGCAAATAGCCAATTAGACCTACCTATAACAAATGGCTTCACACTTTGCGTGACAAGATTATTACTTAATTGTATTCTTCCATCTTTTAAAAAGTTCTCCAAGTACTCTTTTTTTGGTTTATGACATAAGTAATAGCCTTCCCTATTAAACTTTTAGGAAGGATTTTTGATTCTATTTGTGAAATCCAGCTATAAAGCTCATCTAATACTTGCTTAGATTTGGTTTGTCGCATCTCTAAGCGTTCTCTCAATGAAAGCTCAACTTCATCAGCTTTAGTTTCCAGTTGAAATAACTTTCTAAGATAAGTCTCTCCTTGTTTTGCATATTCATTATTCTTATTAATCTCATATGCCTCATGGAACTTTCTCTTCGCATGTACAAGACAGCCACATAGCGTCTTTCCTACCAACTTTTTATATCCCACATAACCATCACAATGAAGGTATGTTCCATTCCAATCAGCAAGAAATTCCTTAGCATAATCCCCACTTCGTCCAAGTGTATATTCATATACTACTGCAGGATGTGTGTTATAGTGACTTGGCCTATATACCCACACATAAGATTTACTGCCCGCCTCTTTCCCCGGCTCGTGTAGTACCTCCAATACCGTTTCATCTGCATGGAGTAGTGTCTCATTTAGTAGACTAAGCTTTATCTGCTCATATATAGACTTTAGAAGATTAGCTCCCTTTATAATCCGGTTGGAAAGGTTTTGTCTTGAGATCTCAAATCCCAGCCTTTTAAACTCTTGCTCCATTCTATATAGTGGTAGTGCAAGGGTGTACTTTTGATTCATTATATAAGACATAAAGCTTGGTGATACTACACTCTTTTTAATAAGAGCTTTAGGATGAGGTGCTATCTTTATAAAGCCACTCTCCCCATTCTTGTCACAGTTTATACAACTATAAACATAAGTCACATGCTCTATAACCTTAACCTCAGCAGGTACTATCACCAGTTCTTTTCTTATTTCTTTCTTCATAACAGTAAGAGGGCTATGGCAGTTATCACATATCTGTTCTCTGTCATCTAATTTATATTCAACTACCTCAACAGGAATGTCATTAAACTTGCTTCCCCCTTTAGCTTTTCTTCTTTTATGCTCGGTATAATACTTTCTTGTGGCGACTCACTTTGAATTGGCTCTCTAAATGTTTCAGCCTCATTAAAGACATCAAAAAGAAAGTTGTCCATCAACAGCTTTTTCGCTTGATTTACCAAAGTTTCTCTCTTGCTTTTAATTTCAGTTGTTCCATATACCAATTATTTAATTTCTTTAGCTTAGCAATCTGTTCCTCTTTTCATTTTTACTTTTTCTAAAGTCTCAATCTCTTGGTCTTTTTCATTTTTAGCTTTTTCTAAGTCTCAATCTCTTGGTCTTTTTCTGTAAGATAGCCTTAAGTCCGAAATTTCTGCTTGCAATTCATCTATAGTTTTCATTTTACCAGACCTCCAAATCTCAAATATTTATGTAGAGATTATATTATAAAATCTATGATGAATCCAGCTAAATCAACACTTTTTAAAAGACTTCACTACGCTTGATTTTTGTTTTTATTCCGGTGCCATTATTATATTTTTTTCAAGTCATCTATTAATAAATCCATAGTGATTTCTGTATCACTTTGTGACGGCCAAACTACATGTCCTTTTCTATTCTTTTTAAAAATGAATTCAAAATCCATTATCTTCCCATACAAGAAGCTTTATCCTATCTCTTGAATTATTACAAAAAGCAAATATAATCTTATCTCTTGGATCAAGCTTAAAATTGCTATAAACAATTTCAGCCAATCTATTTATGCTTTTCCTCATATCTGTAGCACCACAAGAGAGAATTACACGATGATTATCATAGTTAAACATTTATTGCATTTCACCACCTTAATTAGTCTTGCTAATAATTCAAGATCTGTAGAACCATCAATTAAGATGTTGATAGCACCTATCTCTATTTTTTTATGGCCTTGCTAGGGTGTGGTGTTTTGATCTCAATAAATTTAACATCCTTAGAGTGCTTTGATTTCTTATCATGTTTACTCACCCACCATGTGACTGTTGAAATAGGTAATCCATTCTTCCTAGCCCAGCTTGTGATACTTAATCCACTATTTTTAAACTCCTCAATCAATCGATCCTTTTCTTCTTTAGGATATTTAGCCATAGGCACCTCCATATATTTAGTATGAAGCTATTTTATAGTAGAAGTGTATTTATGGGGAGGTGTGCTTGAATTGACGCTTACATCCAAACAATCTGAAAGAAACAGTAGAAAAATATCCTTGTTTTTGAATTACAAAAATTATTGTGTAAAGTTTTCATTGCAAGTTAATTTTACCCACAAAAATAGGGGATGTGAAAAACTCGATTGAGTTTTTTTCGCATCTCCCTTTTTGTATTTAATGTGTATAAATGACTGTAATCATACGCAAAAAAAGCGCAGTTCCCCTACCCCATAGAAGTTCTTTTTGAATCTATGCGGCACTTCTGTTTCTCATCTTTTTCTGATATTTATATAAATTATGGCCTATCGCCACGAGTAAAACTTCCAGTTTGACTGAATGAATACCTCTTCGGACAATTCTCTTGTACCAACGGTCGTTTTTCATAATTCCGAAAGTGCCTTCTGCTTGTATCGAACGGTTCATTCGTAATAACGCACCATGGATACTTTCTAGGTTTTCGATTACTTCCTGATGCATAGAAGTTAGTTCCTGATTGATTCGAACAGTTCGATTCTTATCTGTCTTCTTACATTTCTTTGCATATGGACATCCACTGCAGTCTTCGCATTCATACAGTTCTTCTTTGCGTCCGTACTGATTTCCTCTCACATTTTTTCTGTATAAAAAATGGAATGATTTATCATTAGGACATCTCATGGATCCTTGCTCATCAATTCTGAAGTTAACTGCACGAAATGGATCTTCATGATATTTCTTATCCTTAGTTTCCTTTTTAAACATTGGAAATTTCATATACTTTTTCAATTCCGTTCTGTTCACAGAAAATATAATTGTTGTATGAGCCATATCCGGCATCTGCCACAGGATATTTGGGGTAGAATCCATAAGTTTGTTTGAAGTGCTCCATCAAAGGAACGAAACAATCCATATCCGAACGATACTGGTTCACGTCAACAACTGCAATATATTCATCTGCTACACCAATCTGTACATTATATGCCGGCAGAAGCTGATCATTGCCCATGTAATCCGTTTTGATACGCATAAAGGTAGCTGAGTTATCTGTTTTAGAATAACTGTTTCGGTTAGGACCACAGATTTCAATTTTTTGTATGTATTCTTGAAGTTTCTGACAGAAAGTAGTCAAGTGTTCATAATGACGCTGTTCTTTGGATTTACGCTTCCCGCTTCCGTAAACAAATGTACTTGTATCCAGATCCCATAAAAGTACCAGCTGCTCAACGATTTCATTCAGATAATCCGGTACATACTCTGTGTTTGTTGTAATCTGCACCCCACTCCATGCGATTTCTGCATTAATTTCTTCAATCTCCGTAGTGATTTTTTTCGTAAAGCTTGTAACGGAACTTTTCGGTAGCCTTCTTCCATACCCAGGTATACTTGTTTGCATTTGCTTCAAACTTGGAGCCATCGATGTAGATATGTTGCAGATCCACATGCTCCTCGTTAAAGATAGCACGATTGATGTCGTTAAAAATGTTTTCAACCTTATCTTGAAGTATTTCATTGATGAAATATCCAAAGGTTCTGTATGACGGAGTCCGGTGATCCATGAGATACATGAACCTGATATTAACTTTGCAGTTGTCTTCCAGTTCTCTCAGAGAGCAGTAACCGCTAGTCATAAATCCGAAAAGTACTGTTTTTAACATGTTGACAGGATTATATCTGAATCGTCCGGTTGTGTACTCCGGAATATCGGTCAGATACTTGTTTAAATCTATTCCTCCCATCAATCTGTCAAATGTTAAAACAGGATCCAGCAGATCCAAACAATCTGAAAGAAACAGTGGTAAATATCCTTGTTTTGAATTACAATAATTATTGTGTAAAGTTTTCATTGCAAGTTAATTTTACCACAAAAATAGGACCTTTCGCATGAACGAATGGTCCTATTTCTTTTAGGGGCTCATTTCACAGCCCCTTTTTCTATACTCTTTTTGTCATATAATACTTAGGATAAAAATCCTTGAACTTATTTGTGAATGCGACAAACACCGCAGGCAGTACCGAGTTTACGGCACCTGTAAATGCACCGAAGCTTGAAGTAAGTAAAAAAATATGTCCATATAGGTGTAAGAAGATAGAGTACGGCAAAATATCCCGTAATAATCCGATTTGTCCTTAGAAAAAGCTTGTTTTCCAAAGGGATTTTTACGGAAAATTCGTTTAACGAGTAATAGGCGGTTAAAGGAACACGTAGGAAGAGCGTTACGAACCAAAGTACTCCGAACAATAAATAAGACAAAGGAACCAGTATTGTCGTGTCATATCCCAAAACGGACAGGAGACTCAAAAGATTTATCATAACTATACTTATATATTCGAAAATCACAGGCTTGTACTTTAAATACATAAAAAGGAAGTATACTGCATGCCAGAATACTTATAAAGCCCCCTACGGTAGGGTTTATGGAAATCAATGTCCATGCGATTATCCAAGGGAAAAGAAGCAGGTTCATATTGCTTTTTTTGGAGTGTTCATCATTTCCCGATTTTTCGTTTTTATTTTGTGTCGTACCTATACCGAAGTATTTATCCCAGTTCATCATAAATGTGAAATCACCGTCTACTCTATACTTATGCTCCATAAGAGCCTCTTCTCCGCTTATTTCACCCCTGCTTATTTGTTGCCATACCGAAAAAGGAGTTTCTATTTTTGTAGTAAAGTTAAGGAAGTTTTCATTAAGGATCTTAAAACCGTCTTTGCCGAGTATTATTTGGTAATGTTTATCTATATCAGTGTAGAAAAGTTCCAGTATTTTGTCGCTACCGTCCCATGAACTTTTGTTGTAAAGACATGCCATTTGCTTTGTGAAAACGAGACTTTCATCATCTTTTGCCAAAGGAGTATTAAAACTTTGTATATCAGAATCGGGGTTTTCCGTCGGGAGTTCTATACCCCAGCTTGCATCAGCCATTTGCTCAAATATTTCTCTGGGAAGCAAGACTGTGTTTAATATATTTACGGTATCTTCCTTGATACCTCTGAAATAAACTCTTTTCCTGCTTTTTTTACCTGCTCAAGGTAAGGTTCCGTCAATGAACGAAGCTCCTCAACTCTGAAAAGTTCACCCTGTGCACAAAATATACTCGTATAGTTATTTTCGCCGAAAATCCTGTCAAATTGTGTCGTTACCGCCGAATAGTTGTTTTCGGTAGTATAGAAACCGCAGGTGGATATAAGCACATTTTTTTGATGTAAATCGTCGTATCTGTGCGGATGGGAGCCGCCGTGAGCATTTTTGTTCATAAAAGGCAGGCTTAAGGGGAGCTGCCTGTCGAGGAAAGCTTTTACTCTCGAAGGAAGTCCGAAGTAATACAGAGGGAAGCTCCAGACAATAATATCGGCTGTTTTGATTTTTTCCAGACAGTCTCCCATATCATCTTTTATACAGCAGACACCGGGAGTATCCCTCCAGCAGACGAAGCAACCCCTGCAATCCTTTATATTAAGTCTTGCGAGGTCTAAAATTTCTAAATTTGCCGAAGTCTGCTCGCATATTCCGTCGCAGAAGGCCTTTGAAAGTTTGAAGGTGTTGCTTTTATCGCCTTTAGGGCTTGCATTTATAAGAAGTATATTCATATATTTATTTTCCTCTTGAAATTTTCCAATTTTTCTATACAGTCCCCCTGCCCATTCTATACAAAACTTTGTTTGTCGAAGTCCGTAATCTGCCGTAAATTCCCAGTACAAAGCCTGTAGTGGTTCGACAAAGCCCCTATTTGCATCTATAGCGGTGGGAACTTTATTCATGCTGTTTATGTAGGCGTTACAGTCATCTATAAATCGTTTAAGCATAGCGATGCTTTGGTCAATGTCCGAAGAGCCGGAAAAGAACACCTTCATCAGGAAAGCGTTTTTGTTTTTGCTTACATCTTCTGAGTCGGATGCAAGCCATCTTAAAAATTCTTTTTTTCCCTCATCTGTAATATGATAGAGTTTTTTGTTGGGCTTATCCTGTTGAACTATATATTCGCAGCTCACAAATTCTTTTTTTTCAAGCTTATTAAGTTCGAAATATATGTGATTGGCTCCGGCATACCAGAAAAATTTTATTGAAGAGTCAAAAAGCTTAGCCAAATCATAGCCTGTCATACTGCTGTAGGATAAGAAGCCCAGTATTCCGTGTGATAAAGACATAGTGTAAATACCTCTCTTTTTAACTTAATCTAATTTTATTATATTCCAATTTTAGAATATATCAATATATGATTATTAAATTTTTTAGTATTATCTTTTTGCTTCCCTATAGTATAATAGACCCGAAAAATCAATTTATTGCGGGGAAATTTTATGCATTCAATAAGTGTACTTATGAAGCCCTCGTCCGGAATGTGCAATATGCATTGTGATTATTGCTTTTATACGGATGAGACTAAAAACAGGCAGGAAGCTTCATACGGCTTTTATGTCGGATGCGACATTGAAAAATATTATAAGAAAAAACAATATCAAAAGCCGATTTGATAAGTTATGTATATCGGGGAGCCCTTACTGAGAGGATTGAAATTTTTGAGCAGGCGATAAAAATATCAAAAACAATATGTGAGGGAAAACACGAAGGTTTGCAATTCTTTGCAGACGAACGGATATATGCTTGATGAAGAGTGGTGTCGCTTTTTTTCGGAAAACAATTTTTTATTGGGGATTTCTCTTGACGGAATAAAAGCTTACTCATGATAAATTCAGACACACAAAAACCGGAGAGGGAAGCTACGATAAGATAAAGAAGAATATAGTATCAAAATTACAAATATATATCATACAGCTATCCGGTATACTGTTAAAAATCAGTTCCCTTCTCCACTAAATTAGTAGTCAAAACACTGCTATAGTACCTTGCTCTCCTTTGATGATTTATATCATTTAAGTTTTGTACTTCAATATCAACTCTTTTTCCATTCTTTAACAAACAATAGGCATCTAATATGATAGATTTCCTATCTATGTTTGTTATAGCATATTTGTGAATGATTTTTCTATCACTTCCAATTCAGAGTCTTGCATAAACTCTCTTAAAATCTCTTCACAAAAACTCTTTGCTTTCTGATAATTTTCTAAATACCAAATCGTCAATTGGATTTAATTCCGAGATAACCTTTTCGAACCCTTTCTATAGATATTTTTAGAACTTTTCATAACGCTCCTTATAAAGAATATTTTAGATAAAAAGAAAAAAACCATGTTTGTTATTCCATATTATTGCATTTTAATATTTTATACAACAAAATATTTTTATTAATAAAAAGGTGCAGATTCAAAATCCATCGAATCTGCACCTTTTTTCTAAGCGTCGCTTTCACAATCTTTTCTTGCTATTTCACCTGCCAGAAATACGGCTGCCATAATACAAAAATATACTTCCTATTATTAAGTAAACTATTTCAAAAGTTCCGCTCGTTCCATATATCTCCAATATACCTTTGTATATTGAACCTGCACTAAGAGTTGCTATGCCACATTTCCAAGGCAAGGTGACATTATCCGAAACTGTTCTTTTTAAAAATAAGATTATTTAAAAAGGCTTGGTATAAAAAGTCCTATAAAAGGTATCAAAAATGCATACATCATATAGCTTGAATATACTCCATGTGAAAAAGTACTCATATATCTGTCCGAAGATAAATACAAATACTGAAATTCCAAGATAAATCAATGATTTTTTCATCAGTTTCCACCTCCAATATATACTATATCACTGACAGATCTTTCCTGATTTGAGCGACCGTTTGTAGTAGGATTGTTTATAATCTCTCCCTTAAAAAACCATAGTAGAAGACCTCCCCGTCAAGATTATAGGCATCAACTACACCAAGTTCTTTCATAAAAGTTGCCATCTCATAAAGACTTAATCCGGCACTCTCGCTTGTTCTTCCGTCTGATACCACAAATACATAGTGATTGTTTCCAAGATATCCTATTGCTGTTCTTGGATTGCTTGCCATTGCCATTCCTACTTCATCATTTTCGCCTACCGATATTTCACCATCCGCTAAAAGTACAGGACCGAATGACAATACCGATATGCTCCGCTTTGTAAAAGTTCTTCTGCACTTGTTTCATTCTCTGAAACAAACTCAAACTCACCGGTTTTAGTTATAACCAAGGCATCTCTATCTCCGGATGTATTTCTGTAAAGATTTCCGTTTCTTATAACATATCCTGCCTGTCTTGCACCATAGTAATCTCCATTGATTGCAAGAACTGCATTGTTTTCTGCGGCCATATTTGAAGTTGTGTCGGTAATATTTCTTCCGTAAGTATTATTTGCAAGTGCTGTCTTTAAAACAGAAACATCACTTACTGTTACATCAGCCACATAAATATCACTGTCATATGCTCTGTACTGTTTTAATGTAATACTTGTATTGCTGTCGGAATATTCTCCTATAACAGTTCCACCTTCAACAGTCTCTACATTAGTCAATGTAGCACTGCTTGTTTCATTAGTACTTTCTGTTGCAGTACTGCCAGATGTCACATTTGTCTCTGATGTTATATTATTTGTTGTACTTGTTCCTGTATTAAGTTTCTCTTCTATAGCAGCTTCAACACTTTCCCTTATACTGCTATTTGTAGTCTCTGCGACTACATTTGAAGCCATTACACTTTGCATAGGATGCGGTATTACAAATGTATCTAAAAGCGCATATGTACTGAATGAAAATAAGGCTACACCATATAATATACCTAAACCCTTCTTATTTAATTTCTTCATATATTTTACTCCTGTCTATTTTAAAGAAGCAGCATAATTATTCTCTCTACAATCTCTTTTTCTTTGCAAAACACCAGATGTCTTTTGCACAAAGTATGATACTGTAAATAAAAACCACTTCTGTTATTATCTTAGCCAAATATGCATTTATATTTAATGCCTCTACCATTCCTCGAAGAATCAAAGTATTCATTGCAAAATATAAAGTGCTGCCAGTCCCAAATATGAGATATATTCTTTCGGCAAAGATTCTTCTCATCTTTTTTTATTATTTTTAAAAACAAACTTTTTATTTACAAAAAAAGTTGAAGTGTAGTGATATAATGCGGGCAATCGCATTTGAAAAGTATTATGCTTCACGAAAGCAAAAAAAGCATATTGTGTAAAAGTAAAAAAATCTATAATAAAGGATAAAATAGAACTGCCGCAAAAACTTGATGATCTGACTGTATATTCTTGCAGAGTCTTTTATAGTATCAAAGTGACTTTCTTCATTGTCATTGATATATATCGTTTTCAATTGTGTATTCTTTCATCCTTATACCTTTTTCTTGCAAAATGAAGCAACATATTCATCTCATACTCATATCTCTCCTTTTTATTTGTAGCAGCTCCGGAATCAAACTTTTATGAAATGCCCTTATTCCGGTTTGAGTATCTTCAATATTTACGCCTGTAGAAATAGAAAAATATCTTTTTGGTTATATAATTTCCTATTCTTGATCTGAGAGGGGAATCCTTTGACTGTTCTCTTGATCCAAGTATTAGGCTGTCTTCACTTTCCATTGATTTATCAAGCAGGGTATAATGCATCCTTTAATGAATGCTGTCCGTCTGCGTCCAAAGTTATTACTACAAAATCATCCTCTATTTTATTTAAATAAGACAGACCTTCTTTTAGAGCTGCTCCCTTTCCTGATTTACATAAAAAGTGAATGACCTTTGCTCTGCTGTTCTTTTCCAGTTGTGAAAAGAGGGGAAGATATTCTTCCCCTGAACCATCATTCACCACTACTACCTCTATTCCCCTTGCTTCAATGGACTGCACAAAATATATCAAATTTTCATTTGGCTTATATGCCGGTATTAGGGCAAATTTTCTTTTCATTACTTCTCCTTTCCGGATGTATCTCCTGTCTTTTGATTGCTTTTTTGCTTATTCTTTTTCTTCTTAGAATCAGTTTTATTTTTACTGCTCTGATTGTTTTTCATTCTGTGGTGGCTGACCCATTTGTGGCTGATTTCCACCCTGTGGTGGTTGTCTCTGTCCGTTTTCTCCTCTTCCTTGTAAGTCTCCACTCATTTCAGTGTGGTTGACCCTGCGGTGGCTGGCCCTGGCCATTTCCTCCTCTTCCTGGAAGTCTCCACTCATTTCAGGTGGCTGGCCCTGGCCGTTTCCTCCTCTTCCTGGAAGTTTCCACTCATTCTAAGTGGCTGACCCTGTGGTGGTTGGCCCTGGCTATTTCCTCCTCTTCCCTGGAAGTTTCCATTCATTTCAGGTGGCTGACCTTGTGGTGGTTGGCCCTGGCCATTTCCTCCTCTTCCTTGGAAGTTTCCATTCATCTCAGGTGGTTGACCCTGTGGTGGTTGTCCTTGGCTATTTCCTCCTCTTCCCTGGAAGTTTCCATTCATCTCAGGTGGTTGACCTTGTGGTCGCTGACCATTTCCGCCCATTCCACCCTGTGGTGGCTGGCCAAAGTTTCCTCCCTGTGAATTTCCTGCAGTAACAGAACCCTCACTATTTCCTACACTTACCTTATAGTTTTTTCCACTTTCAATCTCGGCACTGCTGTATAAAACTGCATTATAGCTCTGTGTCTGATCTGCAGATGTGAAAATCTCCTTTCCGGATTCATCGCTTACCTTAATAGTAGCTCCGGCAGCGGCACTGCTGTCCAGGTAGTAGATAATACTTGACTGGGTTGAATTATTTCCGTTAAATCCCTGGAACATTCCGGAATTACCTGTTGCAAGTATGCTTCCACCTGTAATAGTACCTGTTCCGTCATAATCAATCGGTGCATTCCCACCATCTGAAGGTCCGTCTACAACTATATTTCCACCGGAAATATTTAGATCTCCATTGGAATCTATACCGTCACCGCCGGTAATAATCTTTATATCTCCACCTGAAATATTTATAGCATAGCTGACTTGTGATCCGTCTGTTGAATCTCCGGCTGCATTTATACCGTCATCACTTGAGTTTACCAGTATATTTCCACCTTCAATATTTACTGTAATTCCTTCAAGACCTTCATTTGAAGCCGCTATATTTATTTTTCCGTCTTTAACAGTCAAAGTATTATCAGCATGCAATGCATCATCACCTGCATTTATATTTAACTCTCCATTTTCAAATGTAACATCACCCTTGGAATGTAGTGCATCCTCTACAGTAGTGATATCAAAATTTCCATTCTTTACAACAAGTGTTTTCTTACCGTTAAGTCCATGATGTGAAGCAGTAATACTGTAGTTTCCGCTTTCTACATTCAAATTTGATTTTTGAATGTATAGCATCCTCATATCCACCTTCCACTGTAAGCTTACCTGATCCTGTTAAGTTTATATCTCCTTCGCTGTAAACAGCCGCATCATAAGCATTATTTTCACTTGTTGAATTCTCATCCTGAGTATTTGCAGCTCTCATATCGCTTATCTTATTATCACTTCCATCAACCAAGTTGATATTTATATTTCCGCTCTTTCCGACTATTGGTGCATCTGAAGAATTTGATATTGTAAAGTTATCAAGATTTAAGTTTACATCTCCGTCTGCATTTACTACTATCTGTCCTTCACTCAGATTTCCTTTCAGTCTATAATTTCCTGCCTTACTTATAGTAATGATCTTTCCTTCGCTGCTTGCTCCGTCTCCATTTATTGAAACAGTATTATTATCAACATTTATACTTGTTTCATTTCCTTGAGTTTTCTCACTTTTACTGTTAGTTACATTTGCTCTTACTGTTGCCGCATTTGCATCCTGTGATGCATTGCAAGCACCAAGTCCAAGCATAAGTCCCATTCCCATTAAGGAGAATGCAATATTTCTTTTTACCTTTTTATTATCTGTTTTTACTTTTCATAAGTTCCTCATTTCTCTTATACTAAATTTATTTTTAAAGGATTGTTTTCCTTTGATGCATTAAAGATACAAAAAGTAAACTGAAATGAAACTGAAAAACAGGCTAATTTGTGAAGAATATGTGAAAAAAGCCTTACAAACAAGTTTAAACTTGAATGTAAGGCTTTCTGATACTCTCAAACCATGCAACCGCTCTTATAGGGTGAACCGTCACAGTTTTCAATTTTTTTAAAGGAAAAACAACTAAACCAAAATAAATCGTCTCCACACTGCTCAAGATTTGTAAGATTTTCTATATTGATGATATCACAGTTTTTCGAAAAAGCTTTTTATGTCTTGTAAGATTTTCATCTGCAATGGGATCCAGTCCTATTACATCAAAACCTATTCCTTTATAATTTCCTTTCAAAAATATAATCCATCACTTCATTATCAATGCATGGATAATCTCCAAAAGTAATCCTCACTTCCCCATCTCTTATCCCAGCCCAAGATTAAAAAAGTAAAAAAGTCTGCCCTGTCTATTTTATCACCATACAACTGCAAATTCTTCATAGTAATAGCTTCTCCCTTCTTTTTAACATTCTGCAATCTATCACTATTGCTTTTTCCGATAAACTGATCTATGGGAAAACTCATCTAAAAGTCTTTTTCCCTTCATAAAAGATGTACAGGTGGATCCATATGTGTTCCTGTATGAGTATACATTTGGAGAAAAAGTTTCTTTAAAATCCATTTTTTTCTCATATGTATTTACAGAGATGAGCTTTCGGTGTATCTGTACCGGGATGATACAGGCATATTTTCATTTATTGTATGTGTTAAATCTATTACTCTCATTCTATACACCTATTTTATCTCCACTTGACAGCTTCTCAGTGTTTTCGATTGCGGCATTATGCTTTTCAACAGTAACTCCGGCACAGCAATTTGAATCAACTGAAATTTTTACTTCCGGCAGAAATGCTTTAATTAAAAGTGCATTTGATACAACACATATATCGGTGCAAAGTCCTACCAACTCTATTTCAATATCTTCCTTTTTTGATATCTCAAGCATCTTATTTGCCAGATCCACACTTCCGAAACTCGGTTTTTTAAAGATATTTTCCGGATCAATAAGCTTTGATATATCCGGATGCAACTCCCAACCATTAGTATCTTCTATACAGTGCTCTACCGGAAGATTTTTACCTTCCTGACTTTTAAGATAACTGTCCTATGAGTATCCATAGTCGCAAATACATCTTCTTTTTTGTACTCCTTGATTTTATCTGTTACACCTTTTACAATAGCCTCCGCTTCCTTTGTTCCAAGGCTCCCGTCAATAAAATCATTTTTGCATATCTATAACAATCAATATCTTTCTCATATAACCTCCGATATTTTATTTAAATTCCTAACACAGCTCTTTTTATCTTTTTGTATTATAACACATGTCTTTATTGACATTAAACCTAAAAAAATACAAACCTGTAATAACCATTGTACTATGAGTATCTTGATAAATTGTTGATAAATTGTTAAGATTTTGATATAATTGTCGTCAGTGATACTTCACAATTTTTATTTTTTTGGAGGAACGAAAAAGTGAGAACATTTTTGACAATACTTATTGTCATACTCGTTATATTACTTGTCGCCTTAGTTGCACTATACTTCTTCGGAAGAAAAATGGAGACAAAACAAGTAGAATCCCAGGCCGCTATGGAAGCTGCCAAACAAACTGTTTCTATGCTTATTATAGATAAAAAGAAACTGAAGATAAAAGAATCGGGTTTGCCGAAAATCGTTTATGAGCAAACCCCATGGTACCTCAAATGGTCTAAAGTGCCTATTGTAAAAGCAAAGGTAGGTCCGAAGATCATGACATTGATGGCAGATGAAAAGGTATTTGCATCTATACCGCTAAAGACGGAAGTAAAAGCGGTAGTAAGCGGTATTTACATCTCAGATATAAAGAGTGTAAAGGGCGGTAAAATCGTAAAAGCCGAGCCTAAGAAAAAAGGCTTTTTTGCAAAACTTTTCAAAAAATAATAAAATGCAGATGTCCCCGCTAATCCTAAGATTAGGGGGACATTTTTAATTTGGTAGTCAAACCAATTTGTATCTTTTCATCCTCAGTAAGTATTCTTCCCGAAAGAATACTGTCTATCTCATTAGCTACCTCTTCTTCATTAAGTATCTTGTACACTGTTGACTCGATATATTGGTTGTTTTTTCCGGCATTGAAATCATAATCGGCATAATAATTTTGATCTACAGCTATCATCTTACCGTCAGAAGAAATATGTCCGTTTACAGCATATTCTTTCAATGTGGAATTAAGAGCCATCTTGAGTCTTCCTGTTGAAAAAAATCCACTACATAGCATTTTTCTTTTCAGTATCATTATTTCTGATCATAAGCAATATATCGGCATTTGCATTATACAAATTGACATCTTTAAGACTCAGAGGTGTTTGACTGCAGGCCTCATCCATTTCCCATGATTTCAGTCCTGTTTTACTGCTCCAGGTAAATGCCGTATTATTTTGTATTCCCTTTGCTCTTATTTCACCTGCACCGTTTTCCACGTATAATACTTCTCCCGGTATATCTTCTATATGTTCACCGGTCTCAAGATTATATATCGAGGAAATTCCCGAATATTTGTTTATAACAAATATCTTTGAATCCTCCGACAATTTTATATTTCTGAGCTTTCCTTTATATCGCTGTAATTTTTACTTTCTCAAAACGAGTCTGTACTATATACATTCAGGGCCTTCTACAGCGTCAAGTACAAATATCTGCTTTGAATCATTGCTAAATGACAGTATTGAATCCATTGCATTTATATATATATTGTTGATTGTATCATTTTCAATATCATAAATACTTAATGTAGGCTTTTTATCCGGCGTATCCTTATCTATTCCCACAACAGTATAATATCTTCCGTCATTTGATATCTTTTGATCTTTGAAAGTTGCGGCTATACCATATGTAATATTATTGTTAAAAGGTATTTTTTTACTTGTTTTACCGTCATCATCCGATATAAATACATCATTTCCGTCAAACAAAAAGCATTTTTTTGAAGAATCATTTGAATTTGATACTATTCTTGCATATATGGAATCCGAAGAGATTCTTGACTTTAAATCTATTATCTTTATTGTCTGACTGTCATGTGAACTTGCCAATACTTTGCTTCCGTCTTTTTAAAAAAATATATTCTATCGGCAATATTCCGCCATAATTTAAATTACTGTCAGTTATAGCTCCATCCTTCCATACAGAATAATTTCCGTTTTTCCGAAAAATCCGACTACAGTATTTGTATTGCTGTTGTAAGTATAATACTTTAAGTCCCGAATATATATTTTATTAATTGTCTCTCCGGTTTTTCCATCCAGAATATATACAGTATTATTTGATTTTTATTGCAATTTTATCGCCATTCTCACTTTCATATATTACCTTTGGATCATTAAAGTTAATAGATATCTCCTGATGAAATAATTCCCTGTTATCATATGTGATTTTTATCAAATCATTCTGGGTATTCAATAAAATACTCTCCGTCAGCTGAATAGGCTGCCGTTTTTGTACTGTTTATTTTTTTATTACTCCGGGTTCTACCGTATTAACTGTAAGACTTGGAATAACTTCAATTATACTTCCGTCTGTAAGACTTCTTCTTGTTATCTGATCGTCACTGTCCGGATTTGTAATTATAATTGCCTCACTTGCGTCACTCTTTATATCGGCATTTTTTTATAAGAGAGTCAATTACAAATCCTCCTGTCTGCTGCCAGTCAGCGGTGTCATATAAATAGAAATTGGTAGAGGTATTATTATTAAATGTAATAAGTGTCAGTTTTGAATCATCTTCTGAAAATCTGACAAGCATAGATACACCCTCGGTTTCTATCTTTGCCCTTTCTTCACCTGTTTCAACATCATATATAATACATGTATTATCAAATGAAAATGATGCCAGATATCGATTGTCATTAGAAAATCTCACCACCTTCACCTGCTGAGTATGACCCGGCAAGATTTTTAATACTTCTCCGTTATCTACACTTGCAATTGCCGTATAATTGTTATCAAATCCGTAAGCTACATATTTTTTTCATCCTTACTACATCCATATATGTAAAGATATTTTTAGTAGATATGGAAGTCAATGTTGAAGCTCCGCTGTGATATATCATACTGTTGAATATTGTATCCTCTTCAGCCTTCAAAGTATCATAATACTTCATATCGGGTTTTATAGACTTCATAGCTTCCTTTGCCACTAAAACAGCCTTGATAAAATCTCCCTCTTTTTGTAAAGTCCTTAGACCTTTTTCATAAGTATGCTTGCATTTGACTGCACCGCCTCCTGTCTGGCAAGTTCCGCTTTTTGATAAGCATTTGCCATAAACAGACCGAATATCAAAAATACCACTCCCGATAAGGTGGAAACAGTCAAAATTCTCTTGTTTTTTTCTCTCCTTATCTCTCTGCTTTAAATCTCCGAAGCTGCAGCCGAGAACAGTGGCCATTATCCTGTATTTTTTTCAGTTTTTAATATGTCTAAAGATTTCTTTGTAAGCTCTTTTTAACTTTGACTTTATCACTCTGTTGCAGTTTCTTTCATACCCTCAAAAATCCGTTTTTAAATATATCATCCGGTCTTATATCTGCAGCCAGTATCTCATGCTTCAGATTCATCTCTTTTCATTTCTTTAACGGGTAGAGGAAAATGCTTCATCGAGTTCACCCTCTATCAGTACTGGGGATTATCCTCTCCTCACCCGTGCAAACTCTTAAATGTCTCTATTTCTCTTTGACACCACTCTGAAAGCGGCGTTCTCTTTGAACATATAACAATTAAAGTATCTGCTTGTTGCAAGCGCTTCTTCTATGGAAGCACTTAAATCTCTTGCGGCAAGCTCCTCTCTGTCACGAAACACTCTGAATGTAGGGCTTTTACCGTTTTGATAAAATTCCTTAGGTGCTTTAAATGTCTCTATCATCTGGTGAACCTGTTTAGCTATACTTTGATCAGGCTCCACATGCCTATAGCTTATAAAGGCGTCATACTTATAACTTTTCTCTTTATATTCATTTGCCGCCTTTTGCATTTCATCTACATTTTGCCTGTGATTTTGTTCTTTTTCCATTCTCAATCCTCTCTCTGAAATAAAGTAAATACCGATAATAAATCATATTCCGGATGGCAGGTGTCAAACTTTTCACCTATTATTATTTTCCAATCATCTATCAAACATGGATGTGTCTTTAGGTTCTCATCCTTCTTTTCACCATACTTAAAGTTCATAGCATAATAGCTGTTACACCATCTCTTATGTTCAAGCCTTGATAAGAAATCAAGTACAGGAGCATTCTTTAGATATTCACAAAACTTTTTCCTTGAACTCTTCATTATCAACTTTTCTGATTTCCTGCAGTGCACTGAATTCTTCAAACTTTAAATTCAGATAAGCTTTTATCTCATCCTCAGATTTATCTGAAAATATCTTTCTTACTATCTCTTCCTTTATCCCTGTCATGTGCGGCAGATAATCTTGAAGATGTCTTCTTCACATATGAGAGCTCATTCCATTTCTGTCCATCTCCCATACCTGCTGCCGCTGAAGATATGTTATAGCTGTCATTAAACTGCTTTGCTCTCTTATCAAGTGCCGCCCTTATCATAACATCTTCTGTCATAATCTGCGAAACATCTCCGAAAAATTTTTATATTATCATTATTTTTAGGTAATACATAACTTAAATCTATATTTGATACATTTCTTATTATCTTCGGAACACCTTCAAAATATCTGTTTAAAAAGCTTCAAGTTTTTAAGACTCTTAACGATATCTTCGTTCATCAAAAACAAGAGACAGATCCGTTTCGTTTTTATACTTTTAAAGATAATCATACATCATATTTCTTTCAGAGCTGAGACTCATTATCTGTATATCCAAAGAATTATTTAAGCCCTCATTGTCCACCAGGAGCTCTTTCATCTTCCTGTCCGCATCCCTGTCTATGATGCTTACCCTTGTATTTTCCTTTAACGACATGGTCATATCGTTTGAAATAAACTTTAATAATGTAGAAGTCAGCTCATTTATACCTATTATTAAAATATGCATCCTTTTTGATATTTTCATCAATCAGCTCGGAGTCACTGCATCACCTATACCGGAGAGGGCCTCTACATTACTTGATATACTTTTTGCTTACATTTATCCGATATAAGCATTCTTACAGTCAGATCTCTCTCATCAAAATGTACTGTATCTATATTTTTTAGACTCTCTTCTTTTTTTCTTTCCTGAGCTATCATATCCTCTATATATGAGGACACTGTTTTTGACTCACATTTTACATAGCAGGTAATATGTCTTTGAGGTTTTATTCTCTTTATAACATTTGTGTACAGGGCATAATTTTCAAGATCCGCATCGGCACAAAAAAACATATACTTTGCCTTATTTATATTGAGTGCGGCAAATAGCTCTCTTATCTCATTTCTGTCACTGTTTTTCAAAATCCGTCTGATAAACGGCAATACCCTTTTTCTCATACTTGTTTTTCATATTGTCATCTATGAAATTCTTTGAAATAAGTGATATCTTATATGAACTTTTTCATCTATAAGATTATTTATCAATGTTTCACCCATAAGAGAGTTCTCAAATACCAAAATATGATTTCTGCTTATCTTATTTACAACTATGTTTTTCATATGTAAAAGAGTATTTGAAATTTTGGTAAATACAAAAGTTGACGTAAGTATCGGTGCAGTCCATTTTGCAATCTCATAGAAAAATATTTGTCTTTATCACTTGGTGAAATCGGAGGTGCAAATAAAAAAACAGTTTTATAATACCGTATAATACGGCAGAGATCAGTTGGAAAGGATCGTCTATCTTTTGCACTGTAATATTCATACATCCCTTGAAATCCGAAAAGAATTGTCATAACAAGTATGACAAGATATATTTTCTTTTTGTAATAGGTTTTATTTTCTCTCATACTACCACCTTTTTTTAGTTGTTAAACCTTATAAAAATGTAAGGCATCGCACTAATTATATCTTATCAGTGCAATGCCTTACAACTATAGTTTATAACAACAAACTTAATGATTTATAAAGTATTCCGGATTATAAAGTTTTTACAAATCTGTCAAATGCTTCCTGACCTTCACTCGTTCTCTTATAAACACCCGCACATTCCAAAACCTTTACAAAAACTTTGCTGATTTCATCCTGTACAATACCGTGAATATTTTCGGAATTGATATCGTATTTATCAATCCAGCCGTCTACCCAGTCCGCATGCTTTTCCAATTCTTCACTGCTTCTTAAATCCTTTTTTGAAAGAATATACTCCTCAAGAGTGCCATTTCTTTTTTAAGTCTTGCAGGAAGTACCGCAAGTCCCATTACTTCAATGAGACCTATATTCTCCTTCTTGATATGATGAAGATCCGCACTTGGATGATATACACCCCATGGGCTTTCATCAGTTGTGATATTATTTCTAAGTACAAGATCTATCTCATACAAATCTCCATGCATTCTTGCAATCGGTGTAATTGTATTATGAGGAGTGCCGTCAGTTTCTGCAAATACAAATGCATCCTTATCGGTATAAGCCCTCCAGCTTGATAAAATATGATCGGAAGCCTCCACAATCCTGTCTATATCCTTACCTTGAAGTCTGATAACGGACATAGGCCATTTTACAATACCGGCTCTAATATCCTCATATCCGGGAATTACAAAGTTTCTGTCATACCCTGCCTTTGCCATAGCAAACACATAGCCGCCGCCCTGGAAATGATCATGGCTTAAAATAGAACCTCCCACTATAGGAAGATCGCATTTGATCCTGCAGTATAATGCGGAAACAGCTTTACAAACTCTAAAAGCTTTTTAAATACCGCCTTATCTATCTTCATAGGTTTGTGCTGTTTATTAAATATTATGCAATGCTCATTGTAATACACATATGGTGAGTACTGTAAAAAATAATCCTCTCCGTCAAGAGAGATAGGAATTAATATAAGATTCTGTCTTGCCGGATGGGAGAAATGTCCTGCATATCCCTCATTCTCCATACAAAGCAAACAGCTTGGATATCCTGATTTCTTTGCCTGTCCTGCTTTGGCTATATCTCTCGGATCCTTTTTCGGGCTTTAGAAAGATTAATAGTAATATCTATAGGTCCGTACTCCGTTTCAGTAACCCATTTTTCATCCTTTGCAATTCTGTCTGTACGTATATAATTCGTTCTCTTGCTGAATTTATAATAAAAATCGGTAGCCAGTTTACTGCTTATATGATATATCTCTTTAAACATTCTTCTTACAGTTGAAGGCATAGGAGTAAGCTGTCCCATAATTTTTGTATCAAAAAGATCTGTCATTGTTACGGTATCATCCTCAATAATACCGTTTTCATAGGCATACTTACACATATCTGAGAGTATATCCACAAGCGCTCTTTCTTCAGTCACCTCTTCTTCTTCAAACTCTATCTGACCGAAAAGATCCAGCAATCGGTTTGTAACATATACTCTGTCATCTTCATCCACAAGATACTCACGCATACCGTAAGCCATAAGTTCATTGATAAGCCTGTTAATCATTTTTTTGCTCCCTAAACCAATTCTTTGTTTTTTCACATGTAACACTCTGCAAGTTAATTATCAATCAAGAAATCCACAATTGCAATAGATAAAAATTTCAATACTAACGAAAATTTATTCTTTTTTTAATAAAGGGCTGTTGACAAACATTTTGCATTTGCAGCAGTCCATATCTTTATTGAAATATTATATTGTAGAACAGATTCAATACTCCCGAAAGAAGCATTACCGATATAGGATTCTTATTATACTTTACCAAAAAGTACCAAAGATATACCGAATATAAAAACCATATGTAGCCTGATATCATCTATTTTAAATCCGTTCAATCCGAAGGCTGACTGTAATATCTTTATTCCCGATATTGCAATCAAAACTACCACAGCCGGTCTTAGGACGGAAAGTATTGTTTGCAGTATTGTGAGCTTTTTTTATATTTCATATACATCCATGAAAGAAAAATAAGTAGTACGCTTGACGGAAGTATACAACCGAAAGTGGCAACTATTGCACCCGGTATACCGCCTATTCTGATACCTACAAAGGTAGCCGAATTCACTGCAATAGGACCCGGTGTCATCTGAGATATGGTAATGAGATCTGTAAACTCCTCGGGTGTAAGCCAATGGTATGCATCTACCACTTCACTTTGAATGATAGGCATTGCCGCATAACCTCCACCAAAACTGAAGGCGCCTATTTTTAAAAAACTTATAAACAATTTTAGGTAAATCATTTACTTTTCTCCACATTTTTTTGATATAAAGGTCTTTATAATTCCAACCGAAATGCAAATTAATATAATATATATCACATTAACTTTAAAATAAAAAAATTCAAAACAAAGGCAGCCAACATTATAAGGATATTAAAAAAGCCTTTCTTTACTACACCTACCCCCATCTGAAAACTTACAGAAGCAATTACTGCACCCACTCCCGATTGCATACCTTCAAGCATAAAAAGCAATATATCTGTTTTCTCTAAACAAAAATATAAAACATGGATATAATAGAAATTATTAAAAAGGAGGAATGACAGTGGCAACTATTGCCACAATAACTCCTAAAAATTCCTGCAATCTTATATCCGACCACTATGGCTCCGTTTACTGCAATTGCTCCCGGTGCCGACTGTGCAATAGCTACCAAAGTCAAGCATCTCATCATTTTCTATCCAATGATACTCATCCACAAACTTTTTTTCTTCATCAAAGTAACAATGACATAGCTGCCACCAAAGGTGAATGCACTCAAATAAAGAGTTGAAATAAAAAGCTTAATAAGAATTTTCCTATTCATATGCTTTTACGATTTCATCTATCTTTTTTAATTCTTCTTCACTGAATGAAGTATTTTCTATAGCTGCAATATTATCAAGTACCTGTGAAGGTTTGGATGCACCTATAAGTACCGATGTCATAACATCATCCTTAAGTACCCATGAAAGTGCCATCTGTGCAAGACTTTGATTTCTCTCTTTTGCGATATCATTTAATTTTCTTATAGCTTCCAGTTTCTTCTCCGTAAGATTATTCTCATTTAAAAATCTTCCGTCGGTTGCTACTCTACTGTCACTTGGTATACCGTTAAGATATCTGTCACTCAAAAGTCCCTGTGCCAAAGGACTGAAAGATATAATGCCCTTCTTTAATTTGCCTGCCATATCTTTTAAACCGTTATTTTCAATGGATCTGTCAAAGATTGAATATCTGTTTTGATTTATTATAAAAGGAACTTTAAGCTCATCCAAAATCTTTGCAGCCTGCTCCAAAGTCTCTCCGTCATAGTTTGAAATTCCGACATATAATGCCTTACCGCTGTTTACTATCTGCGCCAAAAGCACCACAGGTCTCCTCAAGCGGTGTATTCTTATCCATTCTGTGGTGATAGAATATATCCACATATTCAAGTCCCATTCTCTTTAAACTCTGATCAATACTTGCTATCAAATACTTTCTGCTGCCGAAATCTCCGTAAGGACCGTCCCACATTGTATATCCTGCCTTTGTACTGATAATCATTTCGTCTCTGTACTTTCCGAAATCCTCTTTTAATATAATTCCGAAATTCTTTTCGGCACTTCCGGGTGCCGGACCATAGTTGTTTGCAAGATCAAAATGAGTGATACCGTTGTCAAAAGCTGTAAACAAAATATCCTTCATACTTTCAAGATTGGAATGGTCTCCAAAATTATGCCAGAGTCCAAGAGATACCAACGGCAATTTTAATCCGCTGTTACCGCAATAAGCATATTTCATTTTCTCATATCTGTCTTCCTTTGCAAAATACATAAAAACCCCTTTCAAATATCAATTTTCAAATTCCTTGAACATCATTAAAAAAATCATTGTAAGCATTCCTGCCGCAATCAAAATAGCCTTTTCATTAAAAAGCCCTACTGCAAAATATCCTAAAGCGGTACCGGCTATAAATATCAATATACATATATAATAATATAAACCCTTTTCTAAAGACAATTTGTCACCGGTACTGATTCCACGATAAAGATTCTGTGTTCCGCTCTTTAAATTTCCGGTACACATTGTAGTTGCTATTACAACATCTCTAATTTTAGGGAATGTGGCAAACTGCACTCCCGATACCAAAGATATTATGGAATTGGCAATTTGGTTCATATCCTGAGGCAAAAATGCCACAACTATAAATGCTGCTATTTCAAGCAGTAAAGGAATCTGCCTCCAATGTATCATATCAATTTTTTCTTTTCTACGCTTTATTATTTCAGATATAGCCACTCCTATGGCAAAGGATGTTATAGGTATAATATAATTTACCGATTCTAAAAACTTTCCTTCACATATCTTTAATGTCATCAGTATAATATTACCTGTCTCGGCATTGGCAAAAAAACCTTTCCACGGTTTATATATGAATAAGCATCCATAAAAGCCTCCGGAAAGTGCCAAGAACAACCCGACCGTTATGGACTCTGAAGTCTGCCATCTTTTCATTTTTATCCTCTTAATCTAAAAGAATACCTCTTTTATTTTTAAAACCATTACATCGATAAATTAAAGCAATAAAAAAAGTATAGCCTATATTTTTATATAAACTATACTCTTAAAATTTACTTCAATGATGTAAATGCATCCAAAGCCTTTTGTGCTTTTTCTTCAGAAGTACTGCTCGCTGTAATAATTGCCATGAAGTTTCCGGACTTTATATAGATCTGCTTTCTGTACACGGTATAATCACCGCTTGTATCCGTAGCACTCATTGCTATGGTTTCTCTACCGTTAAACATTGCCTTGGCACTCTCCACACTGACATTTACCATACCTGAAGCTTTGTACTGCTCCTGGAGTTTGGCTACAACATCTTCCAATTCGGTTTCAGTCTCAAAAGGTGTACCCATCTTTTCTATGACAACATTTACATTGCTGACTCCTGTACCGTTCTCACTGGTAGCGTATAAATCCATATATATTCTTTCATCCGCTTCTTCCTGTGTCATACCGGCTTGCTTTATAAAAATATCTCTCATCTGAGCGATATTATCTCTGCTTTCCATCTTGTAATTATTTGCAGGCGCATCAAACCTGATATTGAAAACTTCATTTGTATATACTGAATCTTCTTTTCTACCTCTGTAATATTGTATATCATCTTCGGCATGTGTCTCTTCCTGTATAACTTCAGCCTGTGTGGTAGTCTCCTCTGTAGTGGGTACTTCGGTAGTACTTTCTACTACAGTTGTTTCCGCCTGTGAGGCAGTTGTCTCGGCATTAGTTTTGCCGCTACATGCAGTCATCATTACCGATAAAAAAATAATACAGGGTATAAAAATATTTTTTTCTTCATTGTCATCACTCCGTGTAATAAATAATTCCCGAGTATTCTAGAATCCATCTGTGACTAAATTCTGATAAGATATTACAACAATGTGATTAAAATGTAAATATTTTTAAACTCTCTTCTGTAATCATTAATAATTAGCCTAATTCTTTTTTTATAAAAGGCTCTTGTTTCATCATATTACTTGCAAAATCTGCCTGTTTTAAAGTGGCAAAAATCCAGATATACCACTTCTCTAAGCAAATCTCTGCAACTCTCATAAACACTCTTATAGTATTTTTCTGACATCTTCATCATCTATATCCATTATTATAAGATATGATTTTGTACCTGTCTCATCCACCCTAAGCATCATGTCTATTAAATTTTATCTCACTATGAGCATTTCCAAAAGGCAATCAATCTCTTTTTTATAGCTGATACTTCTTCATTATCTGAGGGATACACCAAAAGATTTTCCTCACCGGCTTTTTGTAACCTTTTTCTATAACTGCCTCTCCAAATTGGCTTTTGGTATCCGGGTGAATTAACTATACTGTTGATATTTTCCGATTCATATAAAATGACTTAGGACCGTAAGGATTAATAATAAATCCACCGTCATTCTTTAAACATCCCAAAATATCCGGGAATCTTACAATGATTGTTTCCTGTTTCCAGTTTGCAGGTCCTTTATCCGCCCAATTTTTTTCAAAGCAGTCCAGTCTGTAAATACAGGAAGTGCAGTTACTCCACCTTCAAGATTTATACCGTAAATATTTATTTTTGTATCTTTTTTTAAAACAGTCTCTCCGCTGCCCTTAAAATCTCCCGACATATGTATGGGCAACAGATAATGTGCACTTACCATCTCACGGAAAAAAATAGATTTTACAAAAATCTTCATCCTTATAGTAATTATCATATTCATATAGAAGTCCAAGTATATATGGATTTTTCCACCGCCTTATTCACATCAGATTCTATCTGAAATTCTATATTTGTAAGTAAAGCGTATTTAAAATCATCCGACTCGTCTATATGTTCAAACCATATTTTGCATACGAATCCTTTATTACTTCCAAATCATTTCCTGCACCGTCTGTAATCTTTGCAATTTTAAGATGAGATACTTTACCGCTTTTTAAAAAAGTACGGTTACTTCCTCTTTACTTACCGTACCGTGCACATATCCTTCAAGTACTATACTTCCCTGTATCTTTACAGCTCTTTACCAACATGGTAAATCTGTTTTTAACTGTTTCAACATCTTTATTTTTCTTTATTATCAATACTTTTTTTAGATGAAAAAGCATCTTTTATCTTATCCCAAAACATATATACTCCAAGTTACTGCGCTTTTGTAAAGGCGTTCAAACAGTCTTTAACAACCTTTTCGTCTTTAGCATTTATAACTATAACTGATACATCCTTTCCCGACTCTAAAAACACCTGTGTATGATACTGTGTAACACCGTTTGCGGTTAACTTTGCATTTATACAAGGAGCATCCTGACCCAAAAATTTTATAGTTGTACTTTCCGCCTTAATATCTCCCGCACCCTCATTATCCTTATTGATTTTCGCTATATTTCCGTCTATATATGCCTTTAAATCCGAGGTTATATTTACAAGTCCGAATAATACAGAGCTGCTGTTTGCAGTGTCATGTGCATACATTTTTAATGTATCATCATGTGTCTTTTTTTGCATATCACTAAGATCCTCGGTACTTACCATCTCCATATTTACAGACTTAGCATCAAACTTTATATTAAACACTTTATTGGTATATATACTGCCGTCATATGTACCGTTCATATCTTCATTGTTTGCGCGCTCAGCAGTGCTTTCTACAGTACTTGCAACAGGACTCTCTGTCTTACTTTCAGCTTTGTTATCGGCCTTGTTACCTCCACAAGCAGTTATGGAAAGAGCAGACAAAACTACAATACCCGCCATTATAAGTTTAATATTCTTCTTCATTTTTCCTCCATAGTACAAAATTATACTTTTTATTTGAGTATATCACCTATTAAAATAAAAATAAATTGTTCAACCAAAAAAGCACACCTTTTTTATCAAGGTATGCCTTTTATTATAAATAATGTTTACTCTGCCTTTGTAAACATATCAAGTCCTTTCAGAGCTTTCTTCAGCATTTGTTGTTATTGTCGCAATTGTATATATTCTTCCTCCAACCTCAACAAAAGCCTGAGTTGTATACTGAGTTACTCCACCCATAGTTAAATCTGCAACTATAGCAGGTACATCCTTGTCCATTAATTTTGTTGTAGTGCTTTCAATCTTTAAAGCATCCTTTCCTAAGGACTCATTATTTTTCTTTGTTGTCTCAATATACTCATCCATATAGGTCTTTAAATCTGTACCTTCATCCAATATGCCTATCATAGCTATTTTAGTATAATTATTGTTGTAAGCATAAAGTTCCAATTTTCCTTCAGACTGGATTCCCATAGCTTCAAGCTCAGCTTGATCTGCTATTCTCATATCATTGGCTGTGGCATCAAACTTCAAATTCAAAGCCTTATTTGTATAAACATTATCTGCAGTAACTCCTGCCAAATCCCCTGCAGGGATATTGGCTTCACTTGAAGCTTCTGCGCTGCTTTCTTCTTTCTTTTCTTCAGTAGCCGCTTCTGCGCTTGTTTCTTTACTTTGTGCTTCAGAAACACTTTCACTTCCCACTGTTGCTTCAGCCTTTTTGTTACCTCCACATGCGGTTACAGCCAATACCGATGCTATAGCCAATACCGCTAATTTAAAACTTCTTCTCATAATGTCCTCCGTTTTATATAACTTTTTTCGTACTGATTATACAAGACAGAACATATAAAAAGCTTTAGGATTTGTATTAATTTTTTTATTTAAGATAATTTAGGTTTAATATGATTTATTCGTATTTCTGAAATAAATCAAGTCCGGCCTGTGCCTCTTTTTCATCCTTTCCGCTTGATACTATAATCATCATGTAATCATCCTTTACTACAAAGAGATATTTCTGACACTGTTTTTGCAACTGTTGTATCCACATAAATATCCAAACATGATAATTCCTTACCGAGAAAATATGCATCCGATTTCTTTACCTCTGAACTTTTTAGCTGATCTTTAGGGACTTTACTAAGTTGACTTTCCATTATCTCTTTTTGTGCATCCAAATATTCATCCATAGGCATTAACATATCATTTTTGCCAAAGAAACACTTATTCTCTTTGTAGTGTCTGTATTATCAATTAAAAACATATCTATAAATGATTTACCATCTTCGATATGCTTCTTTACAGCATTTACATCCGATCTTTCTATACCGTCATTACCCATATTTTTAGTCCTTCATCACTTACAAACTCCAGACCTGTTGTATTGGCATCGAATTTTATATTCATCATTTCATTACTGTAGACATTATCATTTATTTTTTTCCCGGAATAATTCCATCTGTCTGCACATCACGGAATCTTCACTGTTTTCTGATGTTTTTTTGTAAACATTTCAAAAGCTGACTTAGCACTGTATTTATCCGGACCGTAAGAATTTATTACTCCTATATAATCTCCTGCCTCTATATAGGCGGTATATTGATATTTACTATCTTTATCCTTTTGTTTCAGTAAAATAAACAAGGTACATCCTTTCCGGAAATTGTAACAGTTAATCTTTCTGCCTTAGAATCTTTTTAACTGTTTCTCTAAGTATTTGTCTAGTTGTCCTTTGTTTTCTGATATTGAAACTACCAGCTTTTGTGCATTATCTCTCTCCTTACTGACCACCATATCAATAGCAGATCCGCCTTTTTTTAATATAATATATCCTATCTTCTTCTGAAATAGGGTCCATAATACTTGTTGCTACTTCATCAAAAAACATATCCGTTTGCTTTTTGCATCAAATTTTTATATCAAACATCTTGTTTGTATATACATCATTATTTATCTCTCCTTTGAAAAATTCTATCTCCGATTTAGTATCGTTTTTAACGGATTCATCAGATTTACTGCTCTTTGCATCACCATCAGTTCCGTATACTTTTCAAACATTCCCAAATATTTATCAATATCCTCGCTATTATCTCCTCTTACATGAATTTCTATAAAGTATTCACCTAACTGTTTATACAATGTAGAATCGGCATATTCTATACCGTCCTCATTTATAACGATATCCACACTAAAGCAGCTTTTCTCCCATAAAATCTCTTATTGTCTTTTTTTACTTTAGGATTTTTAAATCTCTTTTTTTGCTCACCTTCTTGTTTTTTTAACCTCTTTATCAATATACTTTTTCCAAACCGTTTTTTTCATTTCATGGTTTTTATCCTTATATATCATTACCTCTACATAACTACCGGGGTTTTTATTATCAATGGCTTCCATATCACTTATATAATAGCCCTTATTAAGTCTGTCATGTACAGCATTCATATCTGACCTTTTTTTACAACTTTGCCGTCAAGCCTGTTGATAAATTCCTCTTCAACTGATACCTCCATATCATTGGCATTTCCGTCAAACTTTAAATTAAGCATTTTTGCTTGTGTATACTCCATCAACTACTTCTCCCAAAGAAATATCCTCAGCCTTGAACTCACTGACAGTTTCACCTATTTTTTTATCTTCTTTTACTCTACACCCCGAAAAGCAAAGTGATAAAGTAACAGCCAGCATTCCTAATTTAAAAATTCTCTTCATAGTCTCCTCCAAATATATTTATTCCTCAATTTTACTGATTGCATCAATCATTTGCTTTGCTGATAACTCATCACCGGCAAATGCAGATATCTCAACAAATATAATTTCCCAACTTTTTAAATATACAGCTCTTTCATATAAGTCCTGTCCATATATATTTGCGTGTAGACTTATATATGTTCAGGGTTTCTCCCAAAAATTCATCCTCACCTTTTTTTATCTCCGGGTATATACCCTTCATGTCATATTTATCCTTTAAGCCTACCATTTGCCTGTTTATATAACTGTCAAGATCCTTTAGTGTATCCTCCTTTTTATAATGACGCTTAATATACTTTTTATTTTCGATATCTGCACGCATATCCATAAACTTGTCACCATTGTCTAGAAGTTGCGATACCTCATCAATATCCCACTTTTTCATCGGTACTATCATATCTAATATTTTGCTTCTTCCCTACTTTTTATCTTCATTCCAAGTGATTTTTCATCAAATCTGATTCCGAACATCTTGTTTGTATAGATACCGTTATTTATCTCACCGATAGAAAACTCAAAAATTATTATCAACTTCCTCCCCATCATTTATACTCTCTGATGAATCTGTTGTTTCATCACTATCAATCTCAACTTGTTTATCTAATACTTCAAATAATTTAAATCCGTCTTTTTGGTGCCAATGAATATTCTCCCCTGAAGAAATAATGGTTATATATTTTCCTCTTTTTATAAATGCTAAATCTATGGTTGCTGTTCCGTCATAATAAACCTTTTTAAATTCTATACCCGGAACCTCTTCTCCAAATAACTCTATTATTTTCTTTTTGAATCAAAGTCTTTTTTTCAGTTTATTAAGTTCTTTTTCAAGGAATGTATTCAAATCATATTCGGATTTATAAACAAATATTGAAATAGCTAATTTATTATCAGGTGTAGTAGCATGCATATCTACAAAATAATCACCTTTATTTAAGACCTCTTTTACAGACTCTATATCTGCTCTGTCAGAATCATTATATCCAAACTTCTTTTTAATTTCCTCATCATTTCTAAACCTTAAATCATTAGCTTTACCGTCAACTTTTAGTTAAGCATCTTATTTGTATATATACTGTTTTCAATTTCACCGACAGTGAACTTTACATTTGCATCTACATCAAAAAAATATATTTTTGGTTCTACATGCTCTTCATAATCGGAGCTACAAACATACTCAAAACTTCCTGAATATCCTTGCGATCTTTGCCCTCAACTTTTATCTCAATAAAATAGTCATCAACTTTCATATATAAAAATACTTTCAGCATATTCTATTCTTTCTCCGTTTAAGCGAATATCTATGCTCTGTACTTCTTTATCTAATAATATTCCGGTTGACAATTTCACTTCAGCATTATCATATTCTCCTTCATATTCTTTTTTTTGTTTTTGGAGCTCAGCTTCAATATGTTTTTTTCCATGCCTTTTTCTTCGGTTTCTCTATATATCTTTATGCTGACATATCTGGATGCACCCTGACCTATCCGAGGCTTCCATATCATTTATATAATTTCTTTTTGTCTTTACCGGCCTTTTGTAGAGTCAGTATCCGAGTATACTTCCATACCTTCTATTTCTTTTCTGCCGAGCACATACATATTATGTATTTTACCGTTAAGTTTTTAACTGAAACATTTCATTTATATATACATCTTTACGGACTTCTCAATATAATCATCTGAATATTCCGTATCTGAGTATTTTAAATCCTGATGTTCTGAAATCCAAATTTTCTACATTTTTTTAAATTATTTCTACAACCTGAAATCAGTAATATAATTACTGCAATAAACCATATAATTACTAATTTTAAGGTTCGTTTCATAGACTCCACCTCATGTGCAAAATACAAACCGGAACATATAAAAAGCTTTTAGGGATTTGTATTAATTTTTATTTAAGATAATTTAGTTTATTAAATATTATTTTTCAAGTTTTGTAAACATATCTATATATTTACTTGCACCTTCTTCACTGTCCGCATATGATGTTATCTCCGCAACATAATTTCCTACTTTAAGAAATACTATTTTTTTGATATGCTGTATTTCCATTATCGGTTGCTCTTACAGTTACATAAGGCATAGTTTCACCCATAAAACTCTCCACTACCTTTTTGTGTTTCAACCTCCATTCCCATTCTCTCAATACCTTCTTTTATTCCTACTACAGCTCTGTCTGCATAAGTATCGGTATCTTTTATATTTTCTTCCTTTTTATCATTACACTTACAGATCCTTTTTCACCTTTAGCATACATATCAGAAAAATTTTTTTACCCGTATCAAGATATTCTGTTTACTGCTTTAATATCAGATTCTTCTTTTCCTGTATCATAAAAGTTTTTATTTGCCTCTTCTTTACTTGCAAATGTCATATCATTTGACTTTCCGTCAAAACTTTAATCCGAAACATCTTTGTTTGTATAACATCATTTGTCTATCTCACCTATTTGGAGTTCAACATCTTCACTTGCAGTTTCTGCACTTTCAGCGGTGCTTTTTACTTTCATTTGAATTAGTCCTTTGTCTCTGCACTTTTCTATTTCTTCCTGATCATCCAATATTTCAATTGAATCAAAACCTGTCTGTGGAGCAGCTGCATAAAGTCCACCGGAGAGAATAACCATTATATATTCTCCCTTCTTATAAAAGGCCAGTTTTCTGATATACTTTTGAATCTTTTTCCGTTTTATTGTGTATCTTATACCTTTAACTTCTTTTCCAAGCACATTTATAGTTGTCTTTACTTGCACCCTAAATCAGAATCTAAATCTGTCAATTGTTTTCTCCAAAAAGTATCAAGGTCGGAATCAGACTTAAAAAGCATCACTGCAAACAGCTCTTTTTATTTTTTTCGTGTAGTTGCATACATATCTACAAATGCATCACCTTTATCTAAATACCTGCTTTTATTGAATCAATATTTGTTCTGTCCGAATCATTGATATCCGAACTGACTTTTTAATTGAATCATCACTTTTCAAAATTATAATTGATTTTTCTATTCCGTTAACCTTTTATATTGAAACATCTTATTTGGTGTATATGCCGTTCTCTACTTTTTCCAACTGAGAAAATCTTTATAAGTATCTGAATCTACCACATAATTTGATTCAACTTTTTTTGTAGTTTCCACTTTTTGTTCAAAATCTTCACTGTTTTTTTCTTACCGCAAGCATTCATAGATAACATAGATACAGCCATCAAACCAATAACAGAAATTTTAAATATTCTCTTCATTTTTTTCCTCCTCATGTGCAAAATACAAACTCCAACAAAAGTTCTCTATTGCTCAAATACATTTTTAATGAAATTATATTCTTCATTAAGTAAAAATATATTATGCACAATAACGAAATTATGTCCTTTATTTTATACAATATTACTTTAACAATTTCTAATTACAGCTTATTGCATAATTTTTAAAAACTTTAAACACAAAAAGGCACACCCTGTTTCCAAGGTATGCCCTATAAACTTTATTATAAAGTTTTAATTACATCATTCCCATTCCGCCGCCTGCGGGCATTGCAGGTGCATCTTCTTTATATTAGCTACTGCCGACTCTGTTGTAAGAAGTGTAGATGCAACTGAGTTTGCATTCTGAAGTGCAGATCTTGTAACCTTTGCAGGATCCAAGATACCTGCCTTAACCATATCAACATACTCTTCTCTGAAAGCATCAAATCCTACACCTTCGCTTGACTCTCTTACCTTGTTTACAACAACGCTTCCTTCAAGTCCTGCATTCTCAACTATTCTGAAAAGCGGTGCCTCAAGTGCTTTAAGTATAATCTTTGCACCTGTTCTCTCATCACCTTCAAGGGTAGCTACAAGCTTCTCAACTTCCTTGCTTGCATGGATATAAGCTGAACCGCCTCCTGCAATGATACCTTCCTCAACAGCCGCTCTTGTAGCATTGAGTGCATCTTCCATACGAAGCTTTGCTTCCTTCATCTCAGTCTCTGTAGCCGCACCGACTCTGATAACCGCTACACCACCTGAAAGCTTAGCAAGTCTTTCCTGTAATTTCTCTTTATCAAACTCGGATGTGGTTTCTGACAGCTGAGCTTTAATCTGAGCGACTCTGTTGTCAATATCAGCCTTTGAACCCTGTCCGTCAACGATAACAGTATTCTCTTTTTGAACTTTAACACTCTTTGCACGACCAAGGCTTGCAAGTGTAGCATCCTTAAGATCAAGTCCAAGTTCCTCACTGATTACTGTACCGCCTGTAAGAACAGCGATATCCTTTAACATATCTTTTCTTCTGTCACCATATCCCGGAGCCTTTACAGCTACAACATTGAATGTACCTCTAAGCTTATTTACTATAAGTGTTGTAAGAGCCTCACCCTCAACATCCTCAGCTATAATAAGAAGCTTCTGTCCTGATTTAACAAGCTCTTCAAGTACAGGTAAGATGTCCTGAATATTTGAAATCTTCTTATCTGTAATAAGTATATATGGATCATCAAGATTTGCTTCCATCTTCTCCATATCTGTACACATATATGCAGAAACATAACCTCTGTCAAACTGCATACCCTCTACAAGGTCAAGCTCTGTCTTCATAGTCTTTGACTCTTCAATAGTGATAACACCCTCGTTTGTTACCTTCTCCATAGCATCTGCTACAAGGCTTCCAACCTCATCATCACTTGCAGATATAGCTGCAACTCTTGCAATCTGCTCTTTTCCCTTTATAGGCTCACTCATCTTTGCAATAGCCTCTACTGCCACATCTGTAGCCTTCTTCATTCCCTTACGTAAAATTATAGGATTTGCACCTGCTGCAAGGTTCTTCATTCCCTCGTTTATCATTGCCTGTGCAAGAACTGTAGCTGTTGTTGTACCGTCACCTGCCACATCATTTGTCTTTGTAGCAACTTCTTTTACAAGCTGTGCTCCCATATTCTCAAACGCATCTTCAAGCTCTACTTCCTTTGCAATAGTTACACCGTCATTTGTAATAAGCGGTGTACCGAATGATTTATCAAGTACAACATTTCTTCCCTTAGGTCCCAATGTAACTCTAACTGTATCAGCCAGCTTATTTACACCGGCTTCCAATGCTTTTCTGGCTTCAACGCCATATTTAATATCCTTAGCCATATTTACCTCCGTCTAATCTATATAAAATTATTATTCAATTACTGCCAAAATATCATTCTGCTTTACAACGATATACTCAACCTTGTCAAGTTCTACCTCTGTACCTGCATACTTGGAATAAATAACCTTATCGCCAACCTTAACCTGCATCTTTATTTCTTTTCCGTCTACAACTCCTCCCGGACCTACTGCAACAACCTCTGCCTGTGACGGCTTTTCCTTTGCCTGTCCCGGAAGTACAATACCCTGATGCTGTTGTCTCTTCAGCAACCAATTGCTTTAAAACTACTCTATCGAATAAAGGTACTAACTTCATTTTGTATTCCTCCTAAATGTTTATAAACTTAACTATGAAGTTTTATACCACTTTTTATTAGCAGTGTCAAGGTTTGAGTGCTAATATTCTTAATAAATTAAAAATCAGCCTCAACTTTAACAGTTTATGGCTGATTTCTTTTTATTCTTATTTAAAAAAACTTATCATATATTCCAAATACGAATATAAATAATACTATTATCGGCAATATAAATGTAAGGTAAAATCTCATCCAGTTCTTCATCTTAAGACCTTCACCCTTATTACACTCCTTGAGATAATTATCCCATCCCCAGCCGTATCTGCTTACACAAAACAGTAGATATACCAAGGAACCGAGCGGCAAAATAATATTACTTACAAGGAAATCCTCAAGATCAAGTATTGTTCCTCCAAAAGGCTTTAGCCAATCAAACGCCCATGCACCAAAAACCTAATACACATGGTAATGAAAGTACTATTATTAATATCAAATTAAAAAGACTTACCTGTTTTCTTGACTTCTTTGTAAGGTCCATACCGCATGAAACTATATTTTCAAATACCGCAAGTACTGTAGAGAATGCGGCAAATGACATAAATATAAAGAAGAAACTTCCCCATAGTCTTCCAAGAGGCATCTTATTAAAGATATTCGGCAATGTGATAAATATAAGTGCCGGACCTGATGTCTGATCCACACCATATGTAAATGTAGCCGGGAAAATAATAAGTCCTGAAACTATAGCTACGAAAGTATCAAGTATAACTATTGTAACAGACTCTCCTAACATACTTCTGTCATTACTTATATAACTTCCGAATATAAGCATTGCACCTATTCCAAGGCTTAATGTAAAGAATGCCTGATTCATAGCACCGGTTATAACATTACCTATACCTGTTTCTTCTATTCTGCTTATGTTCGGTACAAGATAATATTTAAGTCCTTCTGCAGCACCTTTTAAGAAGAATGAATTTATTGCAAGTATAATCATTACCACAAGCAGTGTAACCATAACTATTTTTGTAATATTCTCAAGTCCTGCTTCAAGTCCTCTTGATACTATAAACATACCTGCAACTACTACCACCACCATCCAAAAGATCATGATGGAAGGCTGTGAAAGCATTGTATTAAATACATTTCAATACTCCGTCTGAATCCAGACCCTTCAAATTGTCCTGTTATAGTCAGATAAAAGTAATGAAGCATCCATCCTGTTACAGTGGTATAAAACATCATCAAAAGATAATTACCTATAAATGCCACTATTCCATGTATATGCCATTTGCTTCCTGCAGGTTCCAACTTTTGGTATGCAAGCACCGGACTTTTTCTTGCAGCTCTTCCTATTGAAAACTCCATAGTCATTATAGGCAATCCCAGCATAACCAAAAATAACAAGTACAACAGTACAAAAAGCACCGCCACCACCTTTTTCCTGTCATATATGGAAACTTCCATACATTACCTATACCAATTGCACATCCGGCTGAAATGAGTATAAACCCCAGCCTGGACTTTAACCTTTCTCTCTCCAAAATATCCTCCTACTAAACTCCTTGATATTTTTGAGGATTGCAAGAACATTGTGTAAAGCAATCCGACATAAAGGTAAAACACTTTACCTAAATGACTTGATAAACTGTAGTCAATCAAATGCAAAACATTATAACACAATTAATTAAAAATTTCTATCTTATACCTTAAGTATATCCTTTATATTATTGTATTATTCAAAAATTAATTAATCATATTTTGACAGATCATACCCCAAGAATTATTTATATTTTGATATTTAATCTTATATTAAATTTTATAAATAATCTTTAACTTAAGGTATTGACTATTACATTGCGTCATAGTTTATACTTATCCTTGTTAGGAGGTTTTCAAATGTTTTTAATTAAAAAGGTTAGTGAAATAAGCGGTGTATCGGTGCGCACTTTACACCATTATGATGAAATAGGTTTGCTTTTCACCTAAAAAAAGTGAAAAACGGGTACAGATATTATTCCGAGGATGATATGTCTTTTTGCAAATGATATTGTTTTATAAATATCTGGGATTTCCTTTAAAACAGATAAAAGGAGTTATTAAAACATGGAAGATCCGAAATACTCCATCATCTAAAGAAACAACTCGTTTTTGATGCAAAAGAAAAAGCAAAAACTCTTAACACTTATTGATACATTGGAAAAAGACTATTGAATCAAGAGAAAGGGAAAATTACTATGTCAACAAAAGAAAAAAATTCAAAGGTTTTTACATATCAGGATAATGAAAAAGTATAAACAAAAAAAGCAATAGACCTTTATGGAAAGGAAATTATTGAGGAAGCCGTTAAAAAGCAAAAAGGAAGAGAACAGGAAATTGCCGACGGTTTTAATAATATCTTTTTGCAATATCGGATAATATGTCAAAGGGACTTAAGGCTACATCAAAAGAAAAATACCGAACTGGCAAAAAGCTTCATAAACATATTTGTGAATATTCTTTTTGAATGTAGTGCGGATGTGTTTTCAAGCATAGGCTATGGATATGTTAAAAATCCGGAATTTAAAAATAATATGGATAAATTCGGAGAAGGTATGGCACAGTATCTGTGTGATGCAATTCAACAGTATGTAAAAAGAGATTTAATTGATAAATCTTTTTAATATATTTTTCACCTCTAAGTATCGTTTTTATTGTACTTAGAGGTGAAAAATCAAGCATTTAGCTTTATTTAATTTGTCTTTATATCAATTTTGATATAAAATTTATGCATTACCATATCATTTTAAACTGTTATATTTTTTTAGGAGCTAATATGAACCAATATATAGAAGTATCTTTACAGGCTGTTATACTGTTTCCCTTTGTTGTGGCTATATTTACATTGCCTTATATTGCTTATAACTACCACAAATACGGATCTGTTATAAGTCTTAAAGTTGTAATCGTTTATTCTTTTATTTTTTTTATATTCTGTGTATGTACTGCCTGGTGATACTGCCTCTTCCGTCTCCGGAAAAAGGCTGCCACGCTGCACAGTCATAAAATGCAGCTTGAACCTTTTTTTATTTATAAAAGATATTTTTACAAAGATCGGATATTATTAAAGATCAGCCAAAAACATGGTTAAGTGTAGTACTGAACAAGGCCTTTCTTGTAAATATTTTAAATCTGTTTTTAGCTCTACCTTTTGGAATGTATCTACGTTACTATTTTAAAAGATCATTTATAGAAACTATTGTTTTATCATTTCTATTATCATTATTTTTTGAAATAACTCAACTTACAGGACTGTACTTCCTATATTCCGGCAGTTACAGACTCTTTTGATGTGGATGATCTTATAGTAAATACTTCAGGGCGGTGTACTCGGATTTCTTTTTAATGGGACCTGTTATGAAATTTTCTGCCTTCTAGAGATGAGCTGGATGAAATAAGCTATAAGAAAGGAATGGAAGTATCATTAACAAGACGCTTTATATCATTCTTTTTTTGATATGGCATTTATTGCTTTTTTTGACTTTTTATTTGTGAAATTTTAATACCTGAATTTGCCTTTATTGTTCTCATTTGAAGCAAGTATCTTATTTTTATTTTTTTCTGTTTTTCCGATATTATTTAAAGGAAGAACTTTAGGAAAAATTTATCACAAGTACAGCCATTGTATCTTTAAATGAAGAACTTCCCTGCATTCTATTCTTATTTTTTTAAGGTATATACTTTTTACGGATTTTATTTTTTTATTCCTTTAAATATAAGAAGACTTCTTGAAAGTTTAATACTTACAAATACAGATCCCTTATAAAGATATGGCATATGCAACAGTTGAGCTTTTTAGCAGCTATTTTTATACTTTATGATATTACTTACAGCTCTTATAAAATCTGCAAGACATCGCAGACTTTTTGTACGAAAAAAATTATCAAAGACAAAAATTCAGAGCACTGTCAAAGTATCATAATTATTTTTATACTTGAAATCTCCCAAATGTTGATGTAGTATTTAAATATATAACATCTAGTTTTTTTCAAAACTACATCAAGGAGGGATACATATGAACTCAAAATATAAAGAAAAGACAAGATTCGGTGTACTTCGGGAACTATATCCATAAAAAAATAAGGGAACCCGGCTCAGCACTTACTCACTTTTTGTGGCCTTATTCTTTTATGGATAGGAGCAGGCCCGCTTATTCAAAGAACTATAGAGCATGGAAGCTTTTTAACTTCATTATCTATGCTTGTATTTATTATATCAACAACATTATTGTATGCGGCAAGTACAATCTATCATTCCGTAGTTTTAGACCTTAAAAAGACAATGATTTTTCCGTAAAATAGACCATATAATGATTTCTGTTTTGATTGCCGGAACATATACACCCGTATGCCTTACCGCTCTTAAAGGAAAAAGTCGGATATATATTACTGACTGCCATATGGACACTCGCTATAGGCGGAATTATACTGAAAATTTTCTTTGTACACTGTCCTAAGTGGCTGTCATCTTTAATTTATCTCATTATGGGATGGCTTTGTGTATTTGCATTAAAACCTATATTCAAAGCACTACCTCTAACCGGATTTTTATGGCTTTTGTTTGGAGGTATCTCCTACACACTCGGAGCTGTAATCTATGCCTTTAAATTGAGAGCTTTTAATGAAAAAAACATATTTATTTCGGTTCGCATGAGATTTTTTTCATGTCTTTATTATGATTGGAACATTTTTGCCATTATATGTTGCTTTTTAATACATTGTCCTTTTTATTAAATATTCTTTCAATAAAAATAACAATGTCTATAAAAAAAGGTAGTTGGTCATGAACAACATCCACAAAAACAGTATTCATATGATTAGATTTTTATTTTGCAGAACATGAGGGTTTCGATATGAAGAAAAATTAAAAAAAGTAAAATGCTTAAGATACTTAAGATCGTATATCCCATTGTAGTCGTTGTAGTAGGTTTTGCTCTTTCTTATGTATTTTATGTTTTGAAACTAAGAGGAGTGCTTGAGTTTTTTTGTGTATAGTCTTATTATTCTTTTGATGATTATAGTGGGCAGAAAAAAATATACCATAAGAGTTAGAATTGCATTTCAAACCAAATATCAAACTTAAGGAGGATGTGAAAAACTCGATTGAGTTTTTCGCATCCCCATCTTTTTAACCTCTATATTTCAAATTCATTTTCTATCGACAATACTTTGAGCTAAATCACAAAAATCATCTAATTCAATCTCATCTAATAAATACTTTTGAAATATTCTTCCCATTTCCGAGATATCATTCATTGGATTAGATGACAGCGGCCTGACTTTAAAGTTTGTATTCTCAACATACTTTCTTATAATATCAATATCAGGAACATCTATATCTTCCTCTAAGATAACATCAATTCTTGCAGGTATCTGCTTCATTGCGTTACTATATTCAATGCTCCCTTCTCTACTTGAAATATAACTTAAAAATTTCTTTGCCGCATTTTTATTTTTTGAAGCTTTATTAAGTACATACTGCCACGTTGCTATATTAGTTGCATTTTTGAACATAGGAAGTTCTGCCACATGTATTCCATCTTCTCCATACTTTCCTGAATTCAAAAAGATATTTATAGCACCACTATACATAAATACACATCCATACTTGCCGTCAATAAATTTTTGTTCCATTTGTTCGTATCTGTCTATCATTTGATTTTGAGGTGTATAACCATGTTTCAGCATATCATGCAAAAAAACTTAACAGCTTCCTTTGTATTATCATTATTCCAATTATAATAGTCTCCATCAAACATATTTATAAATTGTGATAAATCATTATATATATATGTTTCATCCCATGCACTTCCATATCCATACATGTTTGTACCATAATCATTACCGACAAATAATGAAAAAAATCATCCAAATTTTTAACTCCTTCGAGTTCTGAATATTTTATATTTTTTTCATTTACCCAAAACATCATAATATCCATAAGGTATGGAACAGAATAAAAAAATGATTTTTATACATAGCCACTGATTCTACATAGTCTTTAGGATATGATTCCACAATATTTTTTTACTCATTATATCATCTAAATTTTCAATATATCCTTTTTACTTTAAACTCACTTACCATCTCATCATTAACTGAAATCAAATCAATATCTGAATTTCCTGATAAAAAGTAATGTTGAAATTTCCGCCTGTCTATTATTTGCATCAGCCGGACAAGGAATTATATTTATTTTCATATTTAATTTTCTTGATACATCGTTAATATAATTTTTTTAAAAATCAGGATTATCAGCTTCTATATGCATGATATTTAATTCAGCTTCATAATAGTTGCTTATTTCTATTTCTTCATTCTTCTTATAATTATTACAAGAAGATAGAATTAAACCGATACATAATAAAAATACAAAAAAATTTTTTTATACAAATCAGCTCCTATCTTGGACGCCTACCTTCTCTTCCTACAAGAGGTAAGAATGATGAATGAGGCTCTGTCTGATACCAATATGCTACACTTGCAACATCATCCTGTCTTTCAAAAAGACCTCCATGTCCAACACCGATTTGCTGTATAGTAACCTTTAAATCTTCATCAAAGCATATAGGATCCTGTATATGCCACCTATAGAACCCTCTCATCGGTAAGCAATCATCATTGTGATAATCATTATGAATCAATTCATCATGTGATGAATAGTACGGATATCCCAAATATGATGTACTATAATTTTGCTCAACTGTTTTTCCATTTATCTGTTTTGCAAAACTCCATGAACCTCCAAAATAATCTTCAGTTCCTGTACCGCAAATTGTAGGATATTCTATATCTCCGTCTATGTAAAATTTTACTTCTCCTTCTCCCCACCAGTACCTTTCCAATGTGGTCAATGCAATATATGTCCCGATATAATGTCCCTTTCCTTTTACATTGTCCAATATTACATAATCTTTACCTAAAGTTGTAAATCTTTCTCTTCTCCACTGAGCATGAAAATAAGCTATATCGTTAGGAAGATTATCTACAACACAATAATCAATCTGATAGAAAAATGCCGGTATCGGATTTGGATGCTGGTTTTCCAAAGTTATTCTTGCTCTTTTATTAAAAGGCATTTGAAAATAACTGTTCATTCCTCTATTTGGTACTACAACAATCGGCATTGAATTCACTACACATTCCCTTGCAAATCCACAACAAAAGAAATCTCCAAGTGGACTCTCTACAGAAGGAGTTTCCTCATCGTCCCAATATATCCTTATAATCAGATCACTTAAAACAAAACAATCCGCTTCTGTTGTTTTATTTGTAACCGTAATCCATATGTGATTTATTATACCCGGTCCCTCTATATCGGCAAGTGTTACAGTTTCTCCACTCGGTATATCTTTTAAACAAGGACTTCCTTTTCTTGAAGGCCCCAGATTGCTTGATGCCATCCCGCCTTTACCTTTTTCTCCTGTAGGATTTTCTGCATTTATTGCTCTACTTTTTCTGTTCTTTAAAATTGCTAAATTTCCTAAACTTCCGTATAAATCATACATAAACTTAACTCCCTATCTAAATTAAGATTTAACACCACCTGCCATAATTCCATCCATTATCTGCTTTTCAAAAACAGCAACAAATAATATTATCGGTAAAAGTATTATCCATCCCATTGCACTGACTAAATCCCATGGTACACCATACATATTATCTCTTAAAGGAAGTTGAACTATCGCTACAGATAAAACCTGTATTCCGTTTGAATAATATAAAAGGTGTAAAAAAATTGTTTAAACAATTTATAAAATTAATAATGCACACTGTGGCAATAGCAGGTTTCATCAAAGGCAATATTATATAAAATAAAATCTGTATAAAAATTTGCTCCATCTATAGCAGCAGCCTCTTCCAGTGAAACAGGTATTTTACCGACGAAATTGTTTAATATCAAAACTGTAAACGGAATAACCGAACTTACATATAGTATTATCAAACCTTGATATGTATCGAACAATCCAACCTTTTTCATAAATTCATATAAAGGCCTTGCAGTAACCACCTCAGGTATAAGTAAAGTTGCAAGAATAAATGCAAACGCTACACTTATCCATTTTTGAATTAAACCTTGAAAATCCATAAGCTGCCATTGTACATAATATTGTGCTTATTATTAATGTACTTCCTACTATTATTACTGTATTTCCTATTTTACTTAACAATCCTACATTTTCAATAAGAAATTTATAACTGTCAAGTGTCGGATTATTTGGCAAATAATCTATAAAGCTTTTTAAATAATTCTCCTGCAGGAGTAATTGATGATATAAAAATCCAATATACAGGAAATAAGATAAGAAATGCAACAACTATAAATAATAACCATCTGCTTATAGATATACATTTTTTTATATATTTTATATTTAGTATTACTACTCATATTATTCTCCTGTCATTCACTGTATTTATTCATAACTCTTATATTAAACCAACTAAATAAAAGCCATTAAAATAAAAAGCATGATAGCTAAAGTAGAAGCATACCCTATATTCAAGTTTGTAAAAGACTCCATTGCTATACGATAAGCTATCAATGATGTATCTTCTCCCGACCCTCCGGATGTCATTGCATATACCAAATCAAATGATGTTAATCTCCATAATGTAAAAAGGTATACATAATGTAATAATATTCCTTATAATTAAAGGTAATGTGATTTTAAAGAATATTTGAAAAGAATTTGCTCCGTCTACTTTAGCCGCCTCATAAATATCTCCTGAAAATGAACTGAAGTCCCGATAATACAAGTATTGCAAAAATGGTAAATCTTTCCATAAATCCATTGCTATAACAGCACTACGAGCAGATCCGGTATTTATTAACCAATTAAATTGAAAATCCGGTATGAATCTTCTAATTAAATCATTTACCAATCCATAATCATTATTAAATCCCCATTTTGCCGCCATTCCTATAACTACAGCCGGCATAGCCCAAGGTATAAGTACTATTGTTCTTAAAAAAATCTCCTACCTCTGAATTTCAAATTAAGTATCAATGCAAGTATAGTACCTAATATGACATGAAAGAACATTGATACTACTACAAAAATAGAAGTAAATTCAATAGAAATTACTTTTATCATCTTTAAACACCTCTATATAATTTTTAAATCCTACAAACTCGTTTATACCTGACAGAACTTTAATATTATACATACTATTTTTTTAAAAAGTAATAATTATAGGATAAATTGTGGTAAAATCCCTTATCAAAAGTACAGGTAAAATCAAAATTATAGGTATATACCTTATTGACTTTTTTTGCTTATGTTCAAAAATAATTCCTCCTATAAATAAAATGAGTGCTACAGTAATATTATATTTATAAATTCCTATACTGTAGCACTCTTTGGATTATATATTATTTATATTTATCTACCAAATCCTGTGCTTTTTTGCAAAAATCATCTACTGATATTTCACCCTTCATACAAGACTGATAAATTGTTCCCATATCTGTGATAAACTCCATAGTTTGCGGAAGCATAGGGCGTCCCTGTACATTACATTCTGAAGCGTATCTGGTGTACATCTCCTTTGCAGGATCGCTGTCAGGAACTACCTTCTCGGCAACATCTCTTCTTGCAGGGTAACGATCAAAAGCTTTATATGAAGCTTCCATTCCACCCTCAGATGCCATATACTTTAAAAACTTTATTGCCGCTTCCTTATTTTTGGATGCAGAATTCAATACATAACTCCATGAATCTGTAAATATAGCTCTATTACCGTCATCAGTCATTGAAGGTACCATAGCCATATGAATCTTATCATCACCAAGCATACCTGCTTTCTGATAATCAGATCCCAATCCCCACATAAACCAACAACCATATTTTCCATCATTTGCCTTTGGATTCATCTGCTCATATTTATCAGCAATTTGATCAATTGGTGTTTCATTATTTTTTTACCATATCATATAAGAATTGTATTGCTTCCTTATTTTCAGGTCTTGTCCAATCAAAATAATCGCCACCGAACATATTTACAAATTGTGCTATTTCATTAAACACATATGTTTTTTCCCAAGATCCACCATACCCATAAGTACCGTTTACTGAAGCAGCTGACATATATTTTTTAAAATCTTCCTTTGTATCTATAGAAGTTATTCCGGCATTATCCATTATTTTTTGATTTACCCAAAAGGCTAAATATCCTGAATATCCGGGTACACCGATAACATTTCCTTCTTTATCGGTAATCATCTGCTCCAAATATCCCTTTGCAAATTCACCACGAATATCATCTGTCATAACTGTATCATTAAGTCCATCAAGCCAACCTGAATTTTTAAATGATGCACTCATTTCATCATTAATTTCCAATATATCTACACTTGAATCACCTGTAGAGAGTATAGTAGTGATTTTTTGCTGTCTGGTATCAGAATCTGTAGGGGCAGCAATTACATTAATCTTTAATCCTGTAGCATCTTGTACATTGTTTAACCATTCAGCAAAATCAGCATCTGTAGTATTGATACTATATAGTGTCAAATCATATTTGGAATTTCCACCATTTTCCGAGTTTTTGCTTGCCTGAGTTGTTCCTGATCCACAGCCCGCTAACAGACCCGTTAAAAGTACTGTACTTAACATTACGCTTTTTATTCTTTTATTCATCTTTCCTCCTTATTGTCCTAAAATACTTCACTTACACATATAGGACGTATGCTTTTTGATAATTACATCATAGTAGAATTTATAATTTTTCAAAAAAATACAATATATTATGATTCATTTATATTATTTTTTTGTTTATATTGTTTTGTTTTTTCACAGTCTATAATGGTTTATATGATTACAAGGAGGTTCTTATGCCTATTATAAGATATGTCAAAAATTTTATATTTTTCAAAAATATCATCATAGATTGATTTTTTTCTTTTTTTAATTTGTACCATACTGCCTCTTATTTTAATGGGTTCTGTATTGTACAGTATTACATAAAATTGCCGGTGACAGTATATTAAATTCTATTATACTTGCAGATGATCAACTAAATATAAGAATCAATAACAGATTAAATCAAGCTGAAAAAAAGTATCTAATACTATTCAATATGATATGTATTCTTTGATGCAAAAAAATGTCTGATAGTAGAGAAGATTTTGCAATAGTTTCGAATGTTAGAGACAATATTTCTCTACTTAAATCAACTTTTTGATTTTTATCATATTGATATTTTTTTAGACGATAAAAAAATATTGCGGCTTCAGAGGGACTTTTTTTCCATCCTTTATCCGATCTAAGAAAAAAATAGGCCTTGAAGATATTATAAATTCCAAATCAAAAAAATGGGATTTATAAAAAAACAGTACACTCTTCCTTATGTTATTGATAACACAAAAAAATCCTCAAGATGTAATAGCTTGTTTTAATGTATTAAATAATCAAGTTTCGGGTAATACCGAATACGTTTATTTAGTACTCTTACGTACTGATGAGCTTTCAAAAATGCTGCAGGACAGTTTTGAAAGTGTCGATTTAACAGGCTATATAATAGATAAAAAAATGGGACTGTTATTTCACATACAAGTAAAAGAACTCATAGGGTACCAAGATAAATAACATTGATTTAAATATAAATCCTGATAATACTATAGTTGAGAAACAGCAGCTTATATTATCATATAGTTGTTCTTGACAATGGTTGGTATCATATAACAGAAATTCCGAAAAAAATTACATTTTTAAAGCATATATACACATTACTTAGAACGTTTATTATAATAATATTTTTTTATCTGTTCCTATAATACTGTTGGTTATACTTCAATAAATTTAACAGGCAGAATCAGTAAACTGTCTTCCGCTATGGATAATTTTTAAACTTGGTAATAAAAAGTATTGACTTAGATTATATATCTGCATTAGATAACAGGGACTCTTTTTGATGAGGTGGATAAACTTGGACTGACATTTTTAAATATGCAATCATCAATTAATAAAAAAATATGCAATCCATTTTGGAGCTTACTTTATCCGAAGAAAAAGCTTAAGTACCAGCTTCTTCAATCCCAGATAAATCCTCATTTTTTTATAATATTTTGGGAACAATACAAACCTGTCAAACAATAGGAAAAAAATAGATATAGCCAATCATATGATCAGCAATCTTACTCGTTTTTTTATAGAATGTCACTTAGAAAATCTGATGAAAAGATAAAAATAAAAAGACGAATTGGAAATTTCTAAATTATATCTGGAAATGGAACAACTTTGTCGTCAAGATACACTTAGCTGGACTATAAATGCTGAAGAAGGTATAGAGAACTTTTTAATATGTAAGTTTACATTACAACCTTTTTAGAGAACTCAATTTTACATGGATACTCATCTGAAAAAAACCAAATATACATATCAATATAAATGTTTTGCTATGGAGATGATGAAGTTATTATTACTATAGAGGATAATGGCTGTGGTATTCCAAATGATAAGTTAGAACAAATCCGATATAAATTAAGTAATCATATAGTAGACTATAACCAACATTTCGGCATTTGTAATGTTAATAAAAAGAATTTCAAATGCTGACTTTGGAAACAGTATTGTACTGATTGAAAGTGAAGAAAGAAAAAGGTACAAAAAATTATAATAAAATATGCTCAAATGGAGGATTTCTCTTGAAAAAGTAGTTTTTAGCCGATGATAATTATATTGTCTCAGAAGGTATAAAATTAAATATTGACTGGAATGAATTAAATGCAGAAATAGTTTTTAATTGCAAAAAAACGGACAGGAAGTACTTAATTATATAATTGAAAATCATGTTGATTTAATAATAACCGATATTGAAATGCCGAACTTAAACGGAATATCTCTAAGCCGCGAGGCTATAAAAATAAATCCTTATATTAAAATAATACTAATCAGTGCATATGATAAATTTGAATATGCAAAAACAGGCTGTTAGTATTGGGTTTGCGATTATATTGAAAAAGCCTATAGATTATGATTTCTTATAAAAAAAGATAAAAAAAGTTCTTTTGAAATAATAGATAGGGAGCAGCGTAATCTGTCTATTGTAAAGGAAAGCAGACAACTTATGATAACCAAATTTTTTTCCAGGAGTTACTATATTTCTCAACTGATAAAACATTAGAATATTTTTGATAAATATATAAGCTATCTGGAATTGGATATAAGTTATTCGCATTTTAATATAATCAAAATGGAAATTGAAAGTTCTTCTATGCTTGAAGAAAATAACGGGGTTTTTAACATTTCAAACGGAAATACTAAATATATCGGATGTATTCCTAAGTAAATGTAAAATTTTTGATAATGTCTATTATATACAGGACTTAAATAATTTGATCTTTATAATAGCACAAAACAGTAAAAACACCTGCACATTTTCAGTATGTAATCCATAATGTAATTTCATCTTTTATAGATAATTATAAATCTCCAATATTAAATATAAATGTTGGAATTGGTACTATTGTTGATAGTATATCAAAGCTTCATGTATCATATGAAAAATGCATGTCATGCTCTAAAATATAGGTTTTTATCCTAACCAAAGTATATTTGATGCAGTTGAAGCTACCGGTAAAGAATTCAGTTTATTATCAACATCAGATTCAGATGATGATGAACTTATCGGACTGCTATGCAAAAAAAGATAATTCATCAATTGAAGAATGGCTTAAAAACTTCTTTCGATGATTTATCAACAAAATATAAAAAAACAAAAAAATATTATGTTTATACGTATATATTCTCTGCTTGGTAAAAATATTGAGATTTCTATATGAAATAAATATTGATACTAAGGACTTGGAAGAAAGAATAATATCTGTATATAGCCGTTTTGATACATTTCACACATATGAGCAATTTTTTTATTATGGATGAGAGAACTTTGCAATTTGGTATGTGATAAACTAAATTTTTTTCTCTAAAATCCTACCATGAACACACATATGAATTGGTAGATAATTATATTAAAAAAATAATTTTGAAGATAACACTCTCAGTCTGAATGACATAGCAAAAATATGCAAAATATGAGTCCGTCATACTTAAGTGCATTGTATAAAAAATAACAACCAAAGTATAAGCGATACTATTACATCATACCGCATTGATGCAGCAAAGGAATATTTAATTAAAACAAACTTATCTCTAAAAAGAAATAAGTATTAAATGCGGTTACGCAAACCAATATTATTTCAGCACAAGTTTTAAAAAAACAATTAGGCATATCTCCATCCGGCTACAGAGAACAGTATTCATCATTATAAATTTATCAAAAGATTATGGAGGAGTGACTCGTTATGAGTTACCCCTCCCTCTTTTCATTGCTGCCATTTCCCGACAGCCCTCTTTTTTTCTATTATTTATAATTTACTATCTTTCCGAAATCCGGCTTAAGGCTTTGCTCCACCTACTAATCCGCCGTCGATATCAGCCTCTGCAAAAAGCTCTGCCGCATTAGCTGCATTAACTGAACCGCCGTACTGAATTCTGATCTTTTCGGCTACATCGCTTCCATATACTTCTTTGATGCACTCTCTGATAGCCTTACAAACTTCCTCAGCCTGTGCAGTTGTAGCAGTCTTACCTGTACCGATTGCCCAGATTGGCTCGTAAGCGATAACAGCGTTTGCAGCATTCTCTGCACTTACATTCTGGAATGCAATCTTTATCTGTGTTCTGATAAAGTCTATTGCAATACCCTGCTCTCTCTGTGTAAGAGTCTCTCCGCAGCAGATGATCGGTGTGATACCGTGCTCAAATGCCTTAAGTACTTTCTTGTTTACAGTCTCATCTGTCTCCGCAAAGTATTCTCTTCTCTCTGAATGTCCGATGATAACATACTTTACACCTACATCTGTAAGCATATTTGGTGCGATTTCTCCTGTATATGCACCGTTCTCTTCATAGTACATATTCTCTGCACCGATCTGAATATTGCTTCCCTTTGCAGCCTCTATAGCCGGTATTATATCAATTGCCGGTACACAGAAAACAACATCTACTTCGTCATTTGCAACTAAAGGCTTTAACTCATTGATTAATGCAGTTGTCTCTGAAGGAGTTTTATTCATCTTCCAGTTACCTGCAATAATTTTTCTTCTTGCCATAATATTCTCCGTTCTTTTACGGGGAAGCCTTGGCATTCCCCTATATTTTAAAAAAATTTTTATCTGTTGTCAGCTGCCGCTACACCGGGTAATTCCTTACCCTCTAAGAATTCAAGTGAAGCACCGCCACCTGTAGAAATATGTGTCATCTTATCAGCAAATCCAAGTCTCTTTACCGCGTTTACAGAATCTCCACCACCGATAACAGTTGTAGCATCCTTAAGATCTGCTACGGCTCTGCATACTTCAAGTGTTCCCTCTGCAAACTTCTCAAACTCGAATACGCCCATAGGTCCGTTCCATACTACAGTCTTTGCACCCTCAAGAGCCTTCTTATAGTTCTCTATTGTCTTTAGGTCCGATATCAAATCCTGACCATCCTGCATCTATAGTATCAACTACCTTAGACTCTGTATCATTTGAGAATTCCTTACCCTCTACATGGTCTACAGGAAGTAAAAGGTTTACGCCTCTTTCCTTAGCTTTGTTTACCATCTCAAGTGCATAGTCAAGCTTATCCTCTTCACAAAGTGAGTTTCCGATTTCCTCTCCCTTTGCCTTTAAGAATGTATATGCCATACCGCCACCGATGATAAGTGTATCTACCTTCTCAAGAGGTTGTTTATAACATTGATCTTATCTGAAACCTTAGCTCCACCAAGGATTGCTACGAACGGACGAACAGGATTCTCTACAGCCTCTCCGAGGAACTTGATTTCCTTCTCCATAAGGTATCCTACTACATTTTCCTTACAGAACTTGGTTACACCCACATTTGAGCAATGTGCTCTATGTGCTGTACCGAATGCATCGTTTACAAAGATATTGTCATCACAAAGTGCAGCAAGCTCTTTTGCATACTCTACAGCTGAATCTTCCTTACCGTACTTTGTCTCTTCAGCTCTGTATCTTGTATTCTCCAATAAGAGAACTTCTCCGTCCTTAAGCTCTGCAGCAAGCTTTCTTGTTTCTTCTCCTGTTACCTTAGGATCTGAAACGAACTTTACCTTTACTCCAAGTCTCTCTGAAAGTGCAGGAGCTACAGGTGCAAGGCTCATCTCAGGTAAAGGCTCACCCTTCGGCTTTCCAAGATGTGAGCAAAGAATAACTTTAGCTCCGCCGTCAAGGAGTTTCTTTATTGTTGGGATTGCTCCGTCTATACGATTGTAGTTCTGGATAACTCCGTCCTTTAAAGGAACATTAAAGTCACAACGAACCAATACTTTCTGACCTTTTAAATTCTTTAAATCATCTACTGTTTTCTTGTTAAGCATAGTTTCTCCTTATTAATAAAAAAGGCGGTCCGGCCCAATATGACCGGACCACCTTGGTCTCTTATACTATTTATAATTATGCTAATTCAGCAAAGTACTTTGATTGTTCTAACCATCTGTGATGTGTAAGAATTCTCGTTATCATACCATGAAACAACCTGAACCTGATATAAATCATCAGCTATAGGTGTTACCATTGTCTGTGTTGCATCAAATAATGAACCATACTGCATACCGATAACATCTGATGAAACAATCTCATCCTCTGTGTATCCGAATGATGCAGATGCGGCAGCCTTCATTGCAGCATTGATATCTTCTTTTGTAAGTCCTGCCTTCTTTACAACAGCTGTAAGGATTGTTGTAGAACCTGTTGGAACAGGAACTCTCTGTGCAGATCCGATAAGCTTTCCGTTAAGCTCAGGGATAACAAGACCGATAGCCTTTGCAGCACCTGTTGAGTTAGGTACGATATTTGCAGCACCTGCTCTTGCTCTTCTAAGGTCACCCTTTCTGTGTGGTCCGTCAAGGATCATCTGATCACCTGTATAAGCATGGATTGTGCTCATGATACCGCTCTGGATAGGAGCAAGCTTGTTAAGTGTATCAGCCATAGGTGCAAGACAGTTTGTTGTACATGAAGCAGCTGAAATAACTGTATCACTTGCCTTAAGTGTCTTCTCGTTTACGCTGAATACAACTGTAGGAAGATCATTTCCTGCAGGAGCTGAAATAACAACCTTCTTAGCACCTGCTGTGATATGTGCTGATGCCTTATCCTTTGATGTATAGAAACCTGTACACTCAAGTACAACGTCTACACCGATCTGTCCCCAAGGAAGCTTTGAAGCATCTGCCTCTTTGTAGATTGTGATCTTCTTTCCGTCAACTGTGATTGAATCCTCACCTGCTTCTACTGTGTGCTTTCCTTCTCCGATACGTCCTGCAAATCCGCCCTGTGCTGTATCATACTTTAAAAGATGTGCCAACATCTTAGGATCTGTAAGATCATTGATTGCTACTACTTCATATCCATCAGCCTCAAACATCTGTCTGAAAGCTAAACGACCAATACGTCCAAAACCGTTAATTGCTACTTTTACTGACATTTTAGTTCCTCCTAAAATTAGTACTTAAAATGATGTTTATCTCAATTGATAATTATTCATCAATTAATTTCCAATTGTACAAAATTATAAACATAATTGCAAGTAAATCTTTAAAACTTCTTATTTATATTTCGTTCTTTACATATCCTGCAATATTTGTTGCATGATCCGAGATACGCTCCAAATTACTTATGATATCAAGGAATGCAATTCCTGCCTGTGGATTGCAATCTCCTTTTGACAATCTTTCTATATGCTTTTCTCTCATTTCATCCTCAAGCATATCCACTTCATCCTCAAGCTTATTGACCTTTCTCACAGCTCTAAGAGCATCACCGCTTCTTGCATTAAGTGCGACTTCAAAGGCTTCTATACTGTCTTTTGAAATTTCTGCAAGGTCTTCTTTACCGAGATCACTGAATTCAAGATCGTTATCTATCATATACTTTGCATTTTCAGACAGGTTATCGGCATGATCACCGACTCTTTCTATATCGGTTACCATATTGAAGAGATTGTTAATATGCTTCTTCTGACTCTCACTTAATGAAAGATTGTCTACCTTTATAAGGAATTCAGTCAAAGCTTCCTGCATATCATCAAGCTTCTTTTCACATTTTGCAACTGTTTCTATATCTTCAAGGCTCTTATTGTTGATGGCACTCATAGCCGCATTTAAACTTTTTAGAGCAATTTCTCCCATGCGGGTAACTTCATTATTTGCAGTCTGTACAGCAAAAGCAGGGCTTAGAAGAACTCTTTCATCAAGCTGTAGTACAGGCTCTTTTACCTCTTCCTCAACTTCATCATCCTTACCTCTTACAATCATTCCTGAAAGTTTAACCAAGAGATTTGCAAACGGGAATAATAGTGTAGTCATTGTAAAGTTAAACAATGTATGGAACAGTGATATCTCCACTGCATTTATCGTATGATTTGCAAGATTTTTATTTATTGTAAACACTGCAAATCCCAATATACCAAAAACTATAGCTCCTATTGTATTAAACAAAAAATGAATTGCGGCTGCTCTCTTTGCCGTTCTGCTGCTTCCCATACTTGAGATAATGGCAGTCACACAAGAACCGATATTTTGTCCCAATGTAATATATATAGCAGCTGAAGTGGTTACTACTCCGTTAAATGCCAATGTCTGTAAGATACCTACCGATGCGGATGAACTTTGCATCAGGGCAGTTACTACTATACCTACTATGATTCCCAGTATAGGATTTCCTCCAAGCACTCTGAATGCCTCTGAGAATATCGGTAAAGTTGTGAAAGGCTTTATATTCCCCGCCATGAGATCAAGTCCCATAAAGAGCATTCCAAGACCTATAAGAATTTCGCCTATAGTTTTTTTTCTGTCTTTTTTAGAAAATATTATAAGTCCCGCACCTATTCCTATGAGCACCGGTGCATAAAATCCCGGCTTTAACAGCTCCATGGATTCTCCTATAGTACCTATGGAAACTATCCATGCTGTAATAGTGGTACCTATATTCGCACCCATTATTACACCAACTGCCTGTACCAGTGTTAACACTCCTGCACTTACAAAAACCTACTACCATTACAGTGGTAGCACCTGAGCTTTGTATTATGGCTGTTATCAGGGCTCCGAGCATAATAGCTGTAAATCTGTTATCGGTTATTTTGCTCAAAAATTGCTGCATCTTACCGCCTGCAGTCTTTTGCATACCGTCTGCCATTATATGCATTCCGTAAAGGAACATACCAAGACCGCCTACAAAGCCAAAGAGATATGATATTTTATCGATCATCTTCATTCCTCTTTCTATATACCTATATATCGATTTTTTTATCAATATATAATGCTTTAGTCTTGTACATTCTATCAAGTTCTAATATTTTAAGCAATACAAGAATGATATTTCAGCAAATTAAAAAAAGGCACCCTTTTTACAGGGGTGCCTTCTTAAGATTTCTATATATAGGATTCATTGTAAGTGCTTCTTTATGATGATGTAATATTATCATACTTCTTCGTAAAAGAATTGAAATACTACTGAACTTATTATGAATTATTTCTTAAACCTGAAAAAGAATGTCTTTCATTTTATTTCAAATATTTATCCATAATGTCACAGAAATCAAATGTTGCAAAGTAATCCTTATCAGTCTCAGCTCTTCTTATAAGTTTTACATTTCCGTCTTCCTGTAATAAAAGCTCTGCCGACTTTAATTTTCCGTTATAATTATATCCCATTGCAAATCCATGTGCTCCGGTATCATGAATATAGATATAATCACCTTGTCTATCTTTGGAAGTTTTCTGTCTATAGCAAACTTATCATTGTTTTCACACAGTGAACCTACAACATCATATGTATGATCTGAAATTTTTTCTTCCTTACCAAGTACGCTAAGGTGATGATATGCTCCATACATGGCAGGTCGCATAAGATTTACCGCACAGGCATCCACACCTATATATTCTTTATGTGTATGCTTTTCATGTATTGCCTCTGTTACCAAAGCTCCATATGGTGCAAGCATATATCTTCCAAGCTCTGTAAATATAGCGACATCTTTAATATCATTTGCTACAAGTACCTCGTCATAGACCTTTTTTACACCTTTGCCTATCTCAAATATATCATTAGGCTCTTGATCGGGTGTATATGGTATACCCACTCCACCTGACAGATTTATAAAGCTTACGCATATACCGCACTCATTCTTTATTCTTACGGCAAACTCAAACAGTTCCTTTGCAAGTTTAGGATAGTACTCGTTTGTAACTGTATTGCTTGCAAGAAATGCATGAATACCGAAGTACTTTACACCTTTTGACTTCATTATATTGAATGCTTCTATAATCTGTTCCGGAGTCATGCCGTATTTGGCATCCCCCGGATTGTCCATTATACCGTTTGACATAGTAAAGAATCCACCCGGATTGTATCTGGCACTCATAGTCTCAGGCAATTTTTCCACAAGCCTTTTCAACATATTCTATATGTGTTATATCATCCAGATTTATTATTGCACCGAGATCATTTGCAAACTTAAATTCTTCTATAGGAGTGTCATTTGAGGAAAACATTATATCTTTTCCGCTAAAACCGCATGCATCACTTAATTCCAGTTCTGTCATAGAAGAACAGTCCATACCGCAACCGCATTCTTTTCAATATATTCATTATAAAAAGGGTTCGGAGTGGCTTTTACAGCAAAGTATTCTTTAAATCCCTTATTCCAACTGAAAGCTTCATTTAATCTTTTTGCATTCTCTCTGATTCCTTTTTCGTCATATATATGCCATGGAGTCGGATATGTTTTTACAATTTCTCTTACTTTATCTAATGTCAAAAATGGTATTTTTTTGCATTTTTATTTCCTTTCTATGTATTGCTTTCTTCTTTAGATTCGGTGTTTTTCTCCTCTCTGACCTTAGCAATACTTGCAATCTTGGTATCGCTTTCTCTGTCTATATTCATAAGCTTAACACCTGATGCGGCTCTTCCAAGCACTGATATTCCGCTTACTTCTATTCTGATAATGATTCCCTCTGTGGTTATAAGCAAAAGTTCTCTGTCTTCATTAACAAGTTTTGCTCCGACCAACTTTCCGGTCTTTTCATTATCTTTATAGCATATGATACCTTTACCGCCTCTGTTTTGGACTTTGAACTCGGATATCCTTGTTCTCTTTCCATATCCATACTCAGAAACAAGAAGCAAATATTCCCCTTGAGATGCCAGCTGCATTCCGATGACCTCGTCATCTTTATTCAGTCTCATACCGCGAACACCTGTAGCACCTCTGCCCATAGCTCTTATATCCTTATCATTGATTCTTATACACATACCGTCTTTTGAAACTATGATAAGATCGTCATCACCATGAGTTACCTTAACTTCTATCAGCTCATCATCCTCTGTAAGATTTATAGCCGCCAGTCCGTTCTTTCTTATATTGTCAAACAGATTTATCTGACATTTCTTTATAGTACCCTTCTTTGTTACCATAAAGAGATATCCGTCCTTTGACTTTGCCTCACTTGGAATAATAGCGGAAATCTTCTCATCCGGCTGCAAATTCAATAAGTTTACTATTGCAACACCCCTTGCGGTTCTTGAAGCTTCCGGAATCTTATATCCCTTGATAGTATATACTCTACCCTTATTTGTGAAGAAGTAAATATCATTGTGAGTGGTTGACATAACAATGTCTTCGATAAAGTCGTCATCAATGGTCTGCATTCCCTTGATGCCCTTACCTCCTCTGTTTTGTACATTGAAATTGTCAGGACTCATTCTCTTTATATATCCAAGCTTTGTCATTGCAATGATGATATCTTCTCTTTGAATAAGGTCCTCGTCCTCCATATCATCATCCTGTATAAAGCCCGTTCTTCTGTCATCCTTATACTTATCTTCAACAGTAAGGATTTCCTCTCTTATCACACCCAGAAGTTTTTTCTCGTCTGCCAATATTCCCTCAAAATATGAAATCTTAGCCAAAAGCTCATTATACTCAGACTCAAGTCTTTCTCTTTCCAGACCTGTAAGAGCTCTAAGACGCATATCAACTATAGCCTGAGCCTGTACATCGCTAAGTCCGAATCTCTTTATAAGTTCTTCTTTTGCAATGCTTACATTTGCACTGCCTCTGATAATCTTTATGATCTCATCAATATTATCAAGGGCTATAAGCAAACCTTCCAAAATATGAGCTCTTTCCTTAGCTTTATTGAGATCATACTTTGTTCTTCTTGTTACTACATCCTCCTGATGTGCAAGATAATACTCAAGCATCTGTAAAATATTAAGCACCTTGGGCTGATTATTTACAAGCGCAAGCATATTTACACCGAAAGTTTCCTGTAACTGTGTATGCTTATATAATCTGTTTAATATAACCCCGGCATTTACATCTCTTCTAAGTTCTATAACGACTCTCATTCCTTCACGGTTTGATTCATCTCTAAGATCTGTAATACCGTCTATTCTTTTATCTTTTACAAGTTCGGCAATCTTTTCGATAAGCTTTGCTTTATTTACAAGATATGGAAGCTCGGTAACTATAATTCTGTTTTTGCCGTTTGGCATAGCTTCTATTTCAGATACCGCTCTTACCTTTATCTTGCCTCTACCTGTAGTATAGGCTTCTCTGATTCCTCTAAGTCCAAGTATATGTGCACCTGTAGGGAAAGTCAGGTCCCTTTATGATATCAAGCATCTCATCGATAGTAGATTCTTTTTCTTCTATCTTATTATCTATTATCCTTACTACGGCATTTATTACCTCGCTTAGATTGTGAGGAGGAATATTTGTAGCCATACCTACCGCAATACCTGTGGTACCGTTTACAAGGAGGTTCGGATATCTTGACGGCAGTACTGTAGGCTCTTTTTCAGTCTCATCAAAGTTTGGAGCAAAATCAACAGTGTCCTTATTTATATCGGCGAGCATCTCCATGGCAATCTTTGAAAGTCTTGCCTCTGTATATCTCATTGCCGCCGCACCGTCACCGTCCACAGATCCGAAGTTTCCGTGTCCGTCCACAAGAGGATATCTCATGGACCAGTCCTGAGCCATGTTTACCAATGAACCGTATATTGAAGAATCTCCGTGTGGGTGATATTTACCCATTGTATCTCCGACAATACGGGCACATTTTCTATGTGGCTTATCAGGACCGTTATTCAGTTCTATCATAGAAAAGAGCACTCTTCTTTGTACAGGCTTTAAACCGTCTCTTATATCGGGAAGCGCTCTTGCTGCAATAACACTCATTGCATAGTCAATATATGACTTTTCCATGGTTTTCTTTAAGTCGATCTCATTAAACTTGTCGAAAACATTTGGTTCCATATTTTAACCTACCTTTTTAAATATCCAAATTCGATACGTATTTCGCATTTGTTTCTATAAACTCTCTTCTAGGAGCAACCTGGTCTCCCATAAGAGTATTAAATGTTAAATCTGTTTCTGAAAGCATTGAATCATCAAGTACTACCTTTTTAAGTACTCTTCGTTCAGGATCCATAGTTGTTTCCCAAAGCTGTTCAGCGTCCATCTCTCCCAGACCTTTATATCTTTGTATCTTATTATTCTGATCTCTTCCGACTTCTTTTAATATATTATCAAGTTCTTCATCAGAATATGCGTACCATACCTTTTTATTCTTCTCTAATTTATACAGTGGCGGCTGAGCCAGATATACATGACCTTCCTTTATAAGTTCAGGCATAAATCTGTATATAAATGTCAGCATCAATGTATCAATATGAGCTCCGTCCACATCTGCATCAGTCATTATAATGATTTTATTATAGCGAAGCTTGCTGATATCAAAATCTTCCTGTATACCGTACCGAATGCTGTAATCATTGACTTATCTCGGCATTTGAATATACCTTATCAGGTCTTGCCTTCTCCACATTGAGTATCTTTCCTCTAAGAGGCAAAATAGCCTGTGTATCTCTCTTTCTTGCAGATTTTGCGGAACCCCCCGCAGAATCTCCCTCGACTATAAATATCTCACATTCTTCAGGATTCTTACTTGAACAGTCAGCCAATTTACCCGGTAAACTCATACCGTCAAGTGCAGACTTTCTTCTTGTAAGATCTCTTGCCTTTCTTGCCGCGGCTCTTGCTCTTTGTGCTGTAATAGCCTTATCACTTATAAGCTTTGCTATTCCGGGATTTTGCTCAAGAAAAAAGTAAGCTGCTCACTTACTATAGCATTAACTGCAGTCTGTGCCTCTGAGTTTCCAAGTTTTTGCTTTGTCTGACCTTCAAACTGTGGGTCTTGTATCTTCACAGAGATTATAGCTACAAGTCCTTCTCTTATGTCTTCTCCTGAAAGATTATCCTCATTTTCCTTCAACAGTTTATTGTTTCTGGCATATTCATTAAATGTCTTTGTAAGTGCATTTTTAAATCCTGAAAGATGAGTTCCACCCTCAGGAGTATTTATATTATTTACAAAAGTATAAATTCCCTCAGTATAAGTGTCATTATGTTGCATTGCAACTTCAACAACCACCTTTTCTTTCACACCCTCACAGTATATTACTTCATCGTATATAGGGTGCCTTACCCTTATTGAGATAGGTAACAAATTCCTTGATACCACCCTCATAGTGGAAAGACATTTCTTTTTTTTCTACTCTGTCATCAATCAAAACAATTTTTAATGCCTTGGTAAGAAAAGCTGTCTCTCTCAATCTGACTTTCAATATATCAAAGTCATATACTGTTTCCTCAAATATAGTTGCATCCGGTAAGAAGCTTACCTCGGTACCGCTTTCACCGGGATCACATTCACCTATCACATGCATATTTTCTACGACTTTACCCTTTTCAAATCGCATATGATAAATTTTGCCTTCTTTATAAACCTTTACATCCAACCATGTAGATAATGCATTTACTACAGATGCACCTACTCCATGCAGTCCGCCTGAGGTCTTATATCCCCCACCACCGAATTTTCCTCCGGCATGCAGTATTGTAAATACTACCTCAAGCGCCGGCTTTCCCTGCCTTTTGCTGAATGTCTACCGGTATACCTCTACCATTATCTCTTACAGTGATTGAATTATCTTCATTTATTTTTACCTTTATCTCGGTACAAAATCCTGCAAGAGCCTCATCTACAGAGTTATCTACTATCTCATAAACAAGATGATGAAGACCCCTTGATGATATTGAACCAATATACATTCCGGGTCTTACTCTAACGGCCTCTAAACCTTCCAGTATTTGAATTTGGGATGCATCATACTCTGTACTCATACTATCTCCTTTAAATCATCTGAGAATACATTCTCAGGGAAAAATTTACTCTTAATGTCATATCGATATATTATAACATTTTTTTGAAAATGTGGAACAAAAATTACTACATATAGATAAGAAAAAAAGGTGCACGCACCTCTAAAAATATACATATTACAAAGCTGTTATAAAAAGTCAAAAAAATCCGAAAAACTGACACCTGCCGCATTCGGTATAATAAGGATATAATCTATCTTTATGTTCATTTGTTAAGCCCATATATAACCCATAACAAACAAGATATTGCCGCTACAAGCGGCTGCAGAGATTGAGACTTTCTCACCACCTATATTTGCTATAATCTGTGGTATATAAGATAAAGAAATACTAAAACTCCGATAAATGCTCCTATAGATCCTATGAAATGTATTAATCTTCTTTTTTTGTCATTGAATATTACCTCCAAAAATCAGTTTATAAATATACATGTGTGAATTTATGAGTGATACTATAACACACAATTTTGAAGGTTGCAAATTTTAACAGAGTTTTACGAAAGATTTTAACATTATTTTTTTATATATTATCATTTTTGCATTCTATATTTTTATTAGTTTTTTTAACAATGTGTAAAGTTTTTTTATTTTTTTATTTTACATCCAAATAACACCACAAAAAAAGGATTTTTTTGATTACTCAAAAATTTAAACAATTTTATAAAAATACTTGTATACAATGAGTTAATTATATTCACTTTCTTTTTATTGTACCGTTTGTTACTTTAAACACCTTTCCAATATCCAAAGATTTATTCAAAAAAATCTTCAACACCTGTACAGGTAATAAGAGTTTGAATATGTTTTATGGACTCCAAAAAGGTGAGACTGTCTTTTTCCGTCAAGTTCGGATAATACATCATCAAGTAAAAAGTACAGGAAATTCTCCGTATCTTGATTTTATAAGCTCTATCTCGGATAATTTTTAATGATAAGGCAAGACTTCTTTGCTGCCCTTGAGATCCGAACTTTTTCAAATCCATTTCACCGTTTAGAAAAAAATGAAAAAAATCATCTCTATGTGGTCCTACATTTGTAGTCTTATACCTTATATCACTTGTTCTTGATTTTTTTCAGTTCTTCTTCAAAATCATCTTTTTCAACATTCTTTTCATATACTACATTTATCTTCTCACCACCTGAGAGTAAAGAATGTATACCGAAAATGACCTCATTTAATTCCTTTATAAAGGCTTCTCTGTAAGCAATCAAATCCTTACCGTATTTTACAAGCTGCATATCCCAGATATCCAAAGTATCCTCAACACCGCTCTTAAAACCGATTTCTTTTAAAAGCTTGTTTCTCTGATCAAGCACCTTATTGTAGGTAACCAAAGTGGAAACATAGAGCTTATTTAACTGACAAAGCTCCATGTCCACAAAATTTCTTCTTTCCTTAGGACTTCTCTTGATAATATTCAAATCTTCAGGAGAAAAAAATACAACATTACAGGTACCGAAAAGCTCACTAAGCTTTCTTATCGGAATACCGTTTATAGCAACTCCCTTAGACTTGCTCTTTTTCAAATGCATATCAAGCCTTACCGATGAGTTGTTTTTTTCTATCATCAGCTTAATATGCGATTCATTGCTTCCGAATTTTATAATATCTTTATCTTTACTTCCTCTATGAGACTTTGAAGTGGTGGCAAGATATATTGACTCCAAAATATTTGTCTTTCCCTGCGCATTGTCACCGTAAAATATATTTACACCGCTTGAAAGCTTGATATTCAAACTCTCATAGTTTCTATAGTCCTTAAGCTCCAACGATTCTATAATCATTGTTCTCGTATGTAAATATATCGCCGTCTCTAAGCTTCTTACCTCTTCTAAGCTCCACCTCGGAATTTACCAAAACCTCTCCGGCCTGTATTACCATCTTGGCTTCCGAACCCATAGATACGGCACCTGCAAGCTTCATAGCCTGCTCCAGCTTTATATATTCATCTCTAATTTTAACTTCTTGCATATTTCACCTTTATCCTACAAAATTTACCGGCAATATCAGGTAAGTGTATGAATTTTTATCGTCTCTAATAAAGCATGGCGATTTTGCGTTTGTAAAATAAATATCTACAAAATCATCATCAATTACCTTTAATGCATCCACTAAGAACTTAGGGTTAAAGGCAATCTTTAAATCACTTCCGCTTTTTTCAATATTTACTTTGGCATCCATAAATCCAAGTGATGAATTTACGGACAATGTAAGTATTCCGTTTTCTATATTAAGAATCAAAGGGCTTATGTTCATTTTCCCTGATAAGTATCATAGCCTGCTCTATAGCACTTTGAAATCTGTTTCTGCTGACGGTAACCTTGGTATCATAATCACTCGAGAGCATGGTCTCAATTCTGAAATATTCACCGTCAAGTATCCTTGACAATACAAGTGTTTTATCAAACTCAAAGAGTATATGATCCTTTGAAAAATAAATATTAACATCTTTTTGAGTATCGCTGTCAATTATCCTCATAACTTCCTGTAAGGACTTTATAGGAACCACACATCTTTGATTTTCAAAACTTCCGTTCAATTCAATATTTCTGATAGACATTCTATGTCCGTCAAGAGTAACGAATTTAGCCACATTGTCTTTAATATCTATAAGCTCTCCACCCATCATTCTGTTGATATCGCTTATAGCTGTTGAGAACTCGGTCTGTCTGATAACTTCTTTTAAACTGAACTGTGAAAGCTTGATAAAATCATCCCTGTCTACCTTCGGCATCGGTATAAACTCTACGGGATCAATTCCCATAATATTAAATACAGCCTGCTCACATCTGATAGTGGTCTTGAAATCCTTATCTACATCAAGCTCTATTAAAGAATCCGTATTTTCAAACTTTCTTACAATCTCTGAGAATAGTTTTGCATTTAAAACTACTCCACCCGGATTTACTATAATCGCATCCACTTCTGTTTGAATTGAAAGTTCCGTATCTGTAGCGTCTAAAACAACTCTGTTATCAGCTGCCGTTATAAGTATTGATTCTAAAATAACACTTGAAGTCTTGGTAGATATAGCCTTCATTACAATGCTTAAAGCATTTACCAATTGTGCTTTTTGAAATTTTAAATTCATTGTTCCTCCGGTTGGCGATTTTTTTACTCAGGAAAGAGCTCGCTCGCCATGATAAATAATTAAATATATTTTTAGTATTAGTATTATTATAGTGTGTGGATAAGTGCAAAAGTCTTAAAAGCCTTGTAAATACTTGCTTTTTAGCTGATTTTTTTGTAAACATCACCATGTTTGGGAAACTACCCGTATAATTTGGATTACTGTGGAGAAATCTTCTTTTTGATAGTTTCAATTGTCTGATTCAGCTCACTGTCAGAGACGATTCTCTTAGTAATTACATCCTCGGAATTGACTATCGTGGAGTGATCTCTGTCACCCAAAAATTGACCTATTTTAGTTTGAGTATCATTGGTCATTTTTCTGCAAAGATAAACTGTAATATGTCTTGCAGTGGCTACCGGCTCTTTTCTGCCCTTGGCTTTTAACTCTGCCAAGGTGATATTGAAATGATCCGCAACCACGGTTGCAATATACTCTGAAGTTATTTTTGTAGGAGCATCAGGGAGTAATCATATCCTTCAATACAGTTTTTGCCAGCTCTATATCAATTTCCTGATTTTTATTAAGTCTGCTCATAGCGTAAAAGCTTATTTAGTGCTCCCTCAAGCATTCTGATATTACTCTTTATATTGGTAGCAATAAATTGAATAACTTCATTATCAATGTTTTTGCCGTCTCTTTCTTCCTTACTTCTAAGAATTGCCATTCTTGTTTCAAAGTCCGGAGAAAAAATCTCTACTGCCACACCCCAGGCAAACCTTGAACGAAGTCTCTCTTCAAGGTTTTTAAGCTCCATAGGAGGTCGGTCTGAAGAAAGTATTATCTGTTTTTCTGCTCATACAATGCATTGAAAGTATGGAAAAGTTCTTCCTGTATTGCATCCTTACCGCCGATAAACTGAATATCATCAATAAGAAGTACATCTACATTACGATATTTTGAGCGATATTCCTGTAAATTGCTGTTTTTTAGCGCATCAATATATTCATTAAGGAATTTCTCACTGCTGACATATAAAATGATTGCCTCCGGATTGTGTTCCAATATGTAATGTGCAATGGAATGCATCAAGTGAGTTTTTCCAAGACCAACGCCTCCATATATAAAGAAGGGATTGTAATGCTCCCCCGGATTTTGACTTCCCGGAGATTCCGCTACAGCTATAGCGGTTGCATGTGCCAGATCATTACTTTTGCCTACTACGAATGTATCAAAAGTATAAAGCGGATCCAGATTTGCACTTAAAAGCTTCAGGTTGTTTACCGGATGCCGCTTATTGTCTATCAGCGTATTTGGATATTTTTTTGTTTCCTGCTCCGACTTTTCTATAAAAACGACATTACATTTTATTAAGGTAACTTCCTCTATGGATACCGAAAGGTACAGGGAGTATTTTTTTGTAACATAAGTTTTAAAAGGTTGTGAAGGAACAGTGATGACCAAGGTATAAACTCCCTTTGAATCCTTATCGATTGATGTCGGAATCATGGGTTTTATCCATGTATTGTATGATACAGGTGAGAGCTCATAATCATCCCTTAAAAATCGTGATTATTTCCTCCCAACTGGATTTTATCTTATCTATCATCCTTTTTACTCCTTTAGGATAAGTATAAACTAGGTAAAGTATATCAAAAAAAGGTATTCATATCAATGTAAAGAAAAAAAGTAAAAAAAGAAAAATTATCAACATAGATATTCACAAAGTTATGGACAACGTAGTTGATTAAAAATTGTAAAATAAATTATCCATATTAAAAAAATGATAAAAAAATAGATGTAAAAAAAGCCTTATACACAGAATGTTGATAACGATGTTGACAAAGAAAAACGGCTTAAAAATATAGCAAAAACAAGAAATGTCAACATTGAGATAAAATAAAAATATCCACACACTATCAACAAAATGTGGATAACTAAAAATATAAACATTTAGATTTTAAACAATGAAAATATACAGGTGAATGTGGATAATTATGTTGATAAGAATTTTTAACAGTCGAAAAATCCGGGGAACAATATTCTTACTTTGAGATAATAAAAAAATATTGATAAAACGGAGTATTAAATATATAATATTAAGTGCATTATATCCAATAGGAGTAGTAGCGAGAGGAGAAAAAATGAAGAGAGATTCTTATCAGAAGACAAAAAGAATGGTAATCATGGCTATCTTCATAGCTATAATTATTATTCAGACATTGGTACCTATTTTGGGATTTATACCGCTTGGTATAATGAACGCAACTATCATTCATGTAACGGTAGCCATTGGGGCAATCTTACTTGGGTGGAAAGAGGGAGCAGGACTGGGATTTGTATTCGGACTTGGCAGTATGTGGAAGAATACATTCATGCCGAACCCGACATCATTTTGTTTTTCACCGTTTGCACCGGCCATAGCAGGATACACAGGCGGAATAAGATCTGTAATAGTATGTTTTGTTCCGAGAATACTGGTAGGTATAGTGGCTGCACTTGTTTTCAGAGCAATAAGAAAAACAGGTAAGGTGAAAATAGCACTCCTGGTATCAGGTGCCATGGCGGCAGTAACAAACACCATATTGGTAATGAGCGGTATATACTTTCTGTTCGGAGAGCATTATGCAAGTGCAACAGGGAGAGAGTTGACACAGTTGCCGGTTGTAATAGTAGGTATAATAGGAACACAGGGAGTAGCAGAGGCGATAGTTTCTTCAATCCTTACTTTAGCTGTAGCAGGTACATTATTAAAAATCAGTGAAGAGCGATAAAGCTATTGACTTGTATACCTTCTTTATATATAATACTAGGGTGCGTTCTTTGGAAAAGTAAAGAACATAGACTTGAAAAAGACTAGACAAACGAAAAGAAATAAGGAGGTATCAGATCATGAAGATGACATTCCAACCTAAGAAGAGACAAAGATCTAAGGTTCATGGTTTTAGAGCAAGAATGAGTTCAGCAGGCGGTAGAAAAGTTTTAGCTGCCAGAAGAGCAAAAGGAAGAGCTAGATTATCAGCTTAAAAAAATAAGGCAACAGCCGGAAAACAGATGAGCGCTACATTATGTAGTAAAAGGATTTATCTGTCGAAGATTACTTAGGGATAGTCTTATGACTATCCTTTTAGTTTATGGTAGTATTACATTTAATCTAATATAAGATGCATTTTTGCATTTGAGGAGTTTATGTGAAAAAAATTTTTCCTTCTTTAGAAGTAATGCTGATTTTCAAAGGGTATATAAGAACGGAAAGTCGTATGCCAATAAAAACTCTTGTTATGTATGTATATGGAAATAATTTGGATTACAACAGGATAGGTATATCGGTTTCAAAGAAAAACGGTAACAGTGTAGTCAGACATACATTTGCAAGGAAAATTGAGAGAAATTTTTCAGGTTGAATAAGATAGAGAAAAAAAGGGATTAGATATAATAGTAGTAGTACGAGTAGGTGCAGATGTAGGGGATTATCATAAATTGGAAAGTGCCTATTTACATTTGTTGAAATCACATAGACTGGATAGAGAAAAATGTTGAAGAAAATAAATAGCTTAGTATTAAAGGGTATGATTAAGCTTATTAGATTCTATCAAAAATATCTGTCACCGCTAAAGGTAAGAACACATTGTATTTATACTCCTACCTGTTCACAATATGCCATCGAGGCTTTAAAAAAACATGGCATAATAAAGGGATCATTACTTAGTATATGGAGAATATTGAGATGTAATCCTTTCGCAAAAGGTGGATACGATCCTGTGCCATAAGTATATTTATGGAATTTAGTAAGTTAGAAAATCTAATGAAATTTGGAGGAATTAGCTTGGACGTTGTACTGTTAACAAAGTCATCCACACCTATTATAGGTTGGTTTGCTGAAATACTTGGATTTATAATGAATCTGATATTTGATTTGGGAATCACAAATATCGGTGTCGCTATTATAATTTTTACACTGGTAATCAATATAATAATGATACCTTTGACTATAAATCAGCAGAAGTCACAAAAACTTATGGCTGTAATTCAACCTGAAATAAAGGCCATACAGGATAAATATAAAGGAAAAACAGATAATGAATCAGCAATGAAGATGAATGCTGAGACAAGAGCTGTATACAGTAAGTACGGTACAAGTATGACAGGCGGTTGTCTTCCGCTTCTTATACAGATGCCTATATTGTTCGGACTTTATCAGGGTTATATACAGAATACCGGCATATGTAACAAGTGTTCGCAGCGTATTTGAGACTGTGGCTACTTCACTTATGCAACAGTCTGATTATATAAATAAGATAAGTGATTTGGCAAAAGCTGTAAGACTTCCTATAGAAAATAATGACTATACGGTTACAAATAAAGTAATAGATTTATTATATAAATTTACACCTGAAAAAAATGGACTACATTGTCAGAGACTTTCCCTAATATGAGTAATGTCTTGGAGACAAGTATTCCTCTTATTAAGCAGATGAATTCATTCCTCGGTATTGATTTATCAGTATCACCATGGCAGGGAATGAACAATATAAATGTAGCATGGATAATACCGATATTGGCCGGAGTTACACAGTTTATATCAACCAAGGTAATGACAACAAACCAGCCGAAGAACGGAGAGCCTGAGAATGAGATGGCAAAACAGATGCAGAGTATGAATACTGTAATGCCTATCATGTCAGTAGTATTTTGTTTTACTCTCCCTGCAGGTATCGGTATATACTGGATAGCTTCAGCACTTGCAAGAACAGTTATTCAGTTACTTGTAAACTACAGACTTAAAGATCTTGATATTGATAAGCTTGTAGAGTCAAATCTTGCAAAGCAAAATGCAAAGAGAGCAAAGCAAGGACTTCCTGCATTAAGCGCAAATAAGAAAGTCATCGAAAATGCAAAGCATATGGATGAAATTGAAAAGCAGGAAAAAGAAGAAAGAGCAAAAAAATACGAAGTGAATGCCAAGAATTTAAAGGATTCAACAGAGTATTACAATAAGGATGCAAAACCGGGTTCACTTGCTTCAAAGGCTAATATGGTAGCCAAGTACAATGAGAAGCAGGCAAATTCTAAGAAAAATAAATAGGAGGAAAGAGATGGACAGTGCTAGAGTTTCAGCAAGAAATTATGATGAAGCTTTAACCAAGGCTTTGATAGAGCTTGGAACCACAAGTGATAATGTGGATGTAGAGATAATTGAAAGAGGCACTAATGGATTTTTGGGAGTTTTCGGTGCAAAGCCATGGACTCTTAAGGTTACAATAAAGAAATCTGCTGATACAGAGAAAAAGAATTCATCAGAAAAGAAACACGAAAAGCAGAAGGAACAAAAATCTCCTATTGAGAAAAAAGAAGTAGAGAAAAAGGAAACTGTAGAACAAAAGGTAGAGACTGTTGTAGAAGAAGTTACAGTAGAAGAAAAAGAGACATCTGTACAGTCTGAAGAAGCTGTAGACGAATATGCACAGTTTTACGGTGAGGAAGAGCCTTCTTCTACAAGCAGACGAGTACTTACAAATGATGAGCTTGAGCAGATAAGAGACAGAGCTGATGCTTTCTTAAAGGATTTCTTTGCAGCAATGAATCTTCCTGCACATGCGGTATATAATTTCTCATTTAAGACAAATGAGCTTTCTATCGTAATAGAGAGTGAAGAAGACTTAGGTGTATTGATAGGAAAAAGAGGTCAGACTCTTGATTCACTTCAGTATATATTGAGCCTTGTAGTAAATAAGAGCAGCGAAAGCTATATAAGAATAAAGCTTGATACTGAAAACTACAGAAAAAAGAGAAAAGATAAACTTGAAATGCTTGCAAAGAATATAGCGGCAAAGGTAAAGAAAACAGGTAAGTTCACAGAGCTTGAACCTATGAATGCTTATGAGAGAAGAATCATACATGCGGCACTCCAGGGAGACAATATGGTATCTACAAAGAGTGTAGGGTGAGGAACCTTTCAGACATATAACAGTTTATCCGAAGAAGAATTTTAAACAAAACAGAAGAAGCCCTAAAAGGAAATACAATAAAAAAACCGGTCTTGTGAAAGAGGGCTGTTAATAACATAGTTATTGATGGTCCTCTTTTATTTCAGTAACAATATAAAGGTAATAAAATAGGATAATATAAATATGAAGAGAACAGATACTATTGCCGCTATAGCGACAGCACTTGGAGAAAGTGGAATAGGCATAATAAGAATAAGCGGAGAAGATGCCGTAAGTATAGCCGATAAAATATACAGCGGAAAGAAAAGACTGATTGAGGCGGACTCACATACTATCAACTACGGACATATATTTTTCGGTGAAGAGATAATAGATGAAGTTTTGGTAATGCTAATGAAAGCACCAAGAACATTCACAGGTGAAGATACGGTAGAGATAAACTGTCATGGAGGTATATTGATACTTGAAAAAGTATTGCATGCTGTACTGGAGTCGGGAGCAAGGATGGCACTTCCGGGAGAATTTACAAAGAGAGCCTTTTTGAACGGAAAGATGGATCTCAGTCAGGCGGAAGCGGTAATAGATATAATAGAGGCAAAGAATGAGCTGGCATTAAAAGCCGGAATCAGACAGTTAAACGGAGCCGTAACTGAGAATATAAAGACAATAAGGGCTCAGATACTGGAACAGATAGCATTTATAGAAGCAGCACTTGACGATCCGGAGCATTATTCACTGGACGGATACAGTGATAAATTAAAAAGATAGTAAAGAAATTATATACAAGAATAGAATACTTAAAGAAATCATTTAAAGACGGGAGTATTATAAAGGAAGGTATAAATACGGTCATAATAGGAAAGCCGAATGCCGGAAAATCTTCCATTTTAAATCTTCTTTCAAGAACAGACAGGGCAATAGTTACCGATATAGCCGGAACAACAAGAGATACATTGACGGAGAATATCAAACTGTCAGGTATCAGCTTGAATATCACGGATACGGCAGGTATCAGGCAGACTGATGATGTGGTGGAAAGTATAGGAGTACAAAAAGCAATAGAGGCAAGTAATAATGCAGACTTAAATTTGGTGGTAATAGACGGACTTTTACCTTTAGATAAAGAAGATATAGAGCTGCTTGAAAGTGTAAAGGATAAAAATGCAATAATACTGCTTAATAAGTCTGATAGAGAGCTGAAATTAAGTGTTGAAGATATCAAGAAGTACAGTGATAAGGATGTTATAATATTCTCAGCCAAGGAAAATATAGGAGTAGATGAATTGGAGGATATGATCAAGGCTAAGTTTATTTCAAAAGAGATAAATTTCAATGATCAGGTAATTATAACAAATATAAGACATCAGGAAATAATAAATGAAGTATCGGAATCTTTGGAAATGTGTCTTTCAAGTATCGAAGAAGGATACGAAGAGGACTTCTTTACAATAGATCTTTTAAATGCCTATGAAGCATTGGGTGAGATAATAGGTGAAACAGTGGATGATGATGTTGTAAATGAAATATTCTCAAAGTTCTGCATGGGTAAGTAATATAATTGTATACAATTAAATAGAGGTAGTTAATGAATATAATAGAAAAAGTATATGATATTGTGGTAGTCGGAGCAGGTCATGCAGGATGTGAGGCGGCACTTGCAAGCGCAAGACTTGGACTGAAGACTGTAATATTTACAGTAAGCGTGGATTCCATAGCTTTGATGCCATGTAATCCAAATATAGGTGGGAGTTCTAAGGGACACCTTGTAAGAGAACTTGATGCACTTGGCGGAGAAATGGGAAAATGCATTGATAAGACATTTATACAGTCCAAGATGCTTAATGCATCAAAAGGTCCTGCAGTGCACTCTCTCAGAGCACAGGCCGACAAGCAGGAATATTCCAAAGAAATGAGAAAAACCTTGGAGAATACTCCAAATCTAACTATATGTCAAAAAGAGATAACAAAGCTTATAATTGAGGATAATATATGTAAAGGTGTTGAAACCGTATCAGGAAGTAAGTACTTTGCTAAAGCGGTCATTTTGGCGACAGGTACATATTTGAATGCAAGATGTATATATGGAGAGGTGGCTGAATATACAGGACCGAACGGTCTAAAATCGGCAAATCATCTAACATCTTCTCTTTTGGAATACGGTATTGATTTAAACAGATTTAAAACAGGTACTCCTGCCAGAGTTGACGGAAGAACTATAGATTACAGTGTAATGCAGGAGCAATATGGAGATAATCCGGTAGTACCTTTCTCATTTGAAACCGATCCTGAGAGTATACAAAAAGAACAGGTAAAATGCTATCTTGCATATACAGGTGAAAAGACTCATGAAATAATAAGAGAAAATATAGACAGATCACCATTGTTTTCAGGTGCTATAAAAGGAACAGGTCCAAGATATTGCCCTTCTATAGAAGATAAAGTTGTAAAATTCCCTGATAAGGACAGACATCAGATTTTTGTAGAGCCTGAAGGACTTTATACAAATGAAATGTATCTGTCAGGACTTTCAAGCTCTTTGCCTGAGGATGTACAGTATGCAATGATCAGGAGTATAGAAGGTTTTGAAAATGCTGAAATAGTAAGAAACGGATATGCAATTGAATACGATTGCATAGATGCCAGACAGTTAAAAAGACAGCTTGGAGTTTCAGGGGCTATTGAAGGTCTGTTTGCAGCAGGTCAGTTTAACGGTAGTTCAGGTCTATGAAGAGGCTGCGGTTCAAGGACTTATGGCAGGTATAAATGCATCCATGAAAGTTATGGGAAAAGAACCGGTTGTAATAGGCAGAGATCAAGGATATATAGGTGTACTTATAGATGATTTGGTTACAAAAGAAAGTCATGAGCCATATAGAATGATGACTTCAAGATCTGAATACAGACTACTTCTCAGACAGGATAATGCGGATATCAGACTTTCAAAAAAATAGGCTATGAAGTAGGACTTATCTCAGAGGAAAGATATCAAAAGGCTTCTTGAAAAAGAAAGACAAATAGATGAGGAAATTGATAGACTGAAAAAAATATCCATGTAGGGGCGAATGCTAAAGTACAGGAATTTTTTTAGTAAGAAACGGATCTACACCTCTTCAAACTTCAGCAAATCTGGCAGAAATTATAAGAAGACCTGAGTTAAATTACGATCTTACAAAAGAACTTGATGAAGACAGAAAAAGAATTAAGGAAAAGAAGTCAGAGATCAGGGTAAATATAAATATAAAAATATGAGGGCTATATAAAAAGACAGGAATCACAGGTAAAAGCAGTTTAAAAAAACTTGAAAACAAGAAAAATACCTGTAGATATAGACTATAATAATGTAAACAGTCTTAGAATAGAGGCGGTACAAAAGTTAAGCAAAAGTAAGACCAAGCTCTATCGGTCAGGCGTCAAGAATATCAGGGAGTGTCACCTGCAGATATAACCGTATTATTGGTATATCTAGAGACCTATAAGGAGAAAAAGAATGTATAATGATATGGTAAAATACTTATCGAAAGCAATATTCTTGATGTTGATATATCTGATGAGAAAAAAAGAAAAACTGTATAAATTCTATGAGATTTTTGGTTGAGAAAAATAAGGTTATGAATCTTACTTCAATAACAGAAATCAAGGAGTTTACATATAAGCATTTTATAGACAGTATTGCTTTTGGAAAAAAATCCGTAAAAAGATCTCGGAAAGCAAGAATTATAATATAGTGGACATGGGTACAGGTGCAGGTTTTCCGGGAATACCTTTTTAGCTATAGTATATCCGAATCTTAATCTGACTTTAATAGACAGCCTTAATAAAAGGATAAAATTTATAAAAGAAACCTGTGAAATATTGGATATTAAAAATGTAAATGCAATACATTCAAGAGCTGAGGATATAGACAGAAATAAAGATTATAGAGAAATTTGATATATGTGTATCCAGAGCTGTTGCAAATCTGGCATCACTTTCAGAATATTGTTTACCTCTGGTAAGACAGGGCGGAAGTTTTATATCATACAAATCAAAGGGGTATGAAGTAGAAATTGCCGAGGCACAAAAGGCAATAAAAAGTGCTGGGTGGAGAAACAGGAAATATTGAAAAGTTTGAGCTGGGTGAATACGGAGAAAGAATTTTACTTGATATAAAGAAAATAAAATCCACACTGATAAATATCCCGAGAAAAAGCCGGTTTACCGACCAAGGAACCTATAAAGTAAATATATGTTTCACATGAAACATGTATTTTATCCATACAGTGATGTTTCATGTGAAACATTATACTGTATGGATTTTTTTAATTGTATATATTATAGTCATAATGTATTTTTTTAACATGGTAGTAGTTTGAAAAAAGTACATATATCTCAATGGTTTTAAGTTCAGTGCTTTTTATTTATATATAATTATAAATAATTGAATAGATTTATAGTGTGAAACAAAGTAATGTTTCATGTGAAACATTAAAAAAATAAAAAATTTTATTTTAACTGTTATCGCATTGATTAGAAAATACTAGTATGATAAAAATATAAAAAGTAATTATATATCGAATGAATATAAGTACAGAATTTAATTGTCGGCTTATATTATTCTATAAAATAAGGGGTTTAAAAAGTGAAAAATACCTAAAAAAATTTTAACTGCTATGGTGATTTCATCCTCTACATTGATAGGTGTATCATTATTAAATAAAATTACAAAAAAATTCATGCAGTTTCAAAAAAATCTTCTTGAGAAAGATAAAAACAAAAGAGTTTGAATGGAGATTTGGCAATATAAAGTACAGAAAAAAAGGGCATGGTAATCCTATTCTGCTAGTACACTCTTTGGAGGTGGCATCATCATCCGAGGAATGGTTCAAGGTAATAGACAATCTTGCGAGAACACATACTGTATATACTATTGATTTGCTTTGGTTGCGGCCTTTCTGAAAAAGCCTTTTATGACATATACAAATCATATATTTTCCCAGTTAATCTCTGATTTTATAAAAGGTTGTTATAGGCAAAAGGACAACGGTAATAACCAGTGGAAACAGCTCTTCTTTTTGTTATTGCGGCATGTGATAATGACAGCACATTATTTGAGAAAAATAATACTTGTCTCACCTGAAAAAAATTGTCAAACGGTCATCTTATACCGGGAAAAAAAGAGCCAGAACATATAAGGCAATACTCAGTACATCAATTTTAGGAACTCTACTATATAATATAGCGGTATACAAAATTAATATAAAAACATAATATAAAAACCGAACTTCTATAAAAAAAGAAAAAAATTCACAGATGATATGTTGGATAAATGTTATGAAGCTGCACATAGAGGTTTATCACCAAAGTCACTATATTCAAGTATTGTATGTTTTTATACCAAGAAAAAAATATAAAGTTTGAACTTTCTCAAATAGATAACAGTATAATAATATTTGAGGGTAGATTTAATAGAGATTCTTCGGATATAACCAAAGAATATGTAAAGATAAATCCTGCTATTGAAACTGTGATAATAGATGATTCCAACAAATATCCTCACATAGAGAACGAAAAGGAATTTTTAAAAAGCTTTGAATATATATCTATAAAGAATGTTTCACGGGAAACATTTATTTAAAAAAAGATATTATATTGGAAATTCGAAAAAGGCAAGGAAATATATAGCTCTTTTCGGACAAAAATAAAGAACTAAAAATAATAAGAATAAAAAAATGTTTCACGGGAAACATAAATATAGAAAAGGACAAGCAATTGCTTGAAGGATATTATGACAAAAAAATTATTTCATTTGCAAATCAAAAAAAGGTGGTGTAGGTAAAACTACTACTGCTGTTAATCTTTCAGCTGCTTTTAGCGGAGGCAGGACAAAGTGTTTTGGCAATAGATTTTTGATCCACAGGGAAATTTATCAAGTGGACTTGGAATAGATAAATTAAATACGGAAAAAAACTATATATGAAGTTATTATAGGTGATGAAGATATAAATGATACCATACTAAATACCGAGGTGGAAAAATCTGGATATTATTCCAAGTAATGTGGATTTATCCGGTGCGGAAATTGAGCTTTTGGAACTTGAAGACAGAGAAAGAACTTTGAGAAGAAAAAAATCAGTGAAATATATAAGCAGTATGATTATATATTAATTGACTGTCCACCAAGTTTGAGTCTTCTGACTATAAATGCTTTTATGGCATCTGACAGTGTGATTATTCCTATTCAATGTGAATATTACGCTCTTGAAGGATTAAATCAGATGCTTAGAACAGTAAATCTTATAAGAGAAAGACTGAATCCTACACTTGAAATTGAAGGCATTGTATTTACAATGTACGATGCAAGAAATAACTTAAGCGGACAGGTTATAGAAGGTGTTAAGAGCGTTATATCTGATGAGAATATTTTTGAAACTATAATACCGAGAAATGTTAAATTGGCGGAGGCTCCCAGCTTCGGTATGCCAATAACAGAATATGACACTACTTCAACCGGAGCACAGGCATATAGAATGTTGGCATCAGAAGTACTAAGTAAAAGCGGGAGGTAAAAATGGCAAAGAGAATGGCACTTGGAAAGGGAGCTGATGCTCTTCTTAGAAATATCAACGGAACCAAAGCGGCTATTGACGAAACAACTGACAGAAATATAGAAGAAGATGCAGGTAAAGGCGCCGGTGAGTTAATGGTGAAAATCTCATTGGTAGAGCCGAACAGAAATCAGCCCAGAAAGATGTTTGATAAGGAAAGCCTTGATGAACTTGCAAATTCGGTAAAACAATATGGAGTATTACAGCCTATATTGGTGAAAAAAGTAGGTAACAGATATGAAATAGTTGCCGGTGAAAGAAGGTGGAGAGCCGCACAGGCGGCAGGACTTTCAGAAGTTCCGGTAGTTGTCAGAGATTATGATGAGCAAAAAGCTAAGGAAATTGCTATTATAGAGAATATTCAGAGGACGGATTTGAACCCTATTGAAGAAGCTTTGGCATATAAAAGTTTGATTGAGGAATATAATTTGACTCAGGAAGAATTATCGGATAAGGTGGCAAAAAACCGCTCTACTATTACCAATTCTCTAAGACTTTTAAAACTCAGTAAAAATATACAGCAGTATATGATAGACGGGCAGATCTCTTCAGGACATGCAAGAGCTTTGTTAAGTCTTGAGGATGAAGGAAAAAGAGAATTGCTTGCTCTGGATATAATTAAGAGAAGTCTCAGTGTAAGAGATACTGAAAAAGCTGCAAAGGCTTTATCAAAAAAGAAAAAGGTGGATCTTGAAGAGTTAAGTAAGGGGGATGATGATACTGCAAGAGATTTATCTTTATTTTTATAAGGAGTATGAAGACAGTATTCAGGGAGTTCTTGGAACAAAGGTGCATATAAACCAGAAAGATAAAAAAATAAAGGAAGAATAGAAATAGAATATTATTCTCAAGTAGAACTTGATAGAATAATGGATATTTTTAAGACATTAGGATAAAAAGATGATAAATTTGACAATTGATAATAGAGTTTTGTTTGGCTTTATCCTGGTGGTGGCTATTTTTAACTTTATATTATTTATATCTATGGTAAAACATAGAGTAAAAGTACAGAAGACTTTTCAAGAGTTATGATAATTTTTATGGCGGGTAAATCTGCAAAAGAATCTTGAGGATATTATAATTTTGCTTAGAAAAGATATCCGCAGTTTAAAAAAGTGAAAAGCAGATTAAACAGAGATGCCATAAGAGAGCTGAACAGACTTGAAAGAAACTGTCTGCAAAAAAATGGGAATATTGAAATATGACGCATTTGAAGGGATGGGTGGTAAATTAAGTTTTGCACTCTGCCTTTTGGATTACAGAAATTCCGGATATATAATAAACAGTATTCACTCCAGAGAGACTACTTTTAATTATATAAAAAAATAGTTGAAAAACGGTCAGACAGATCAGGTACTTACAGATGAAGAAAAAAATAGTATTGGAGCAGGCTTTGGGCTATAGAGAAAGATAAAAAATACGGCTATGAAAATCAAATTTCATAGCCGTATTTTTCTATATTAATTTATTTAATCTTTTACTTATCTCAGGTCCGATAATAGCTGCAACAGCAATTTTTATTGCATCTCCTATTAAGAACGGTACCACACATAATAATAGTGAAGCTATAAAAGCCTTTTTCCCTGTTGTAATGAAAACCACATTGTACCAAGGAAATAACAAATTCCAAGTCCGATTATCATCCCTATAATATCAAAGGCAATACCCTTCTTTAAATGAATAAAAACTGAACTTGCATATACTGTAAATAAAAATCCTATAATATACCCACCTGTAGGTCCAAGTACTTTTCCGATACCGCCTGAATATCCTGAAAAAAACAGGCAAGCCGAATATACCAAGTAATAAAAAGATAACTACCGATATAAGAGCTTCTACAGGTTCAAGTACATATGCGGTCAGATAGATTGCAAGTACACCCTAAAGAAATAGGTACCGGACTTATAAATATAGGTACGGAAATAGGGTGATAAAATACATAGTATGGCTGTCATAAGCGATACTATGGCCATTTTCTTTATTGTAATAGTCTTTGCCATAAAAATCTCCTACTATAAAAATAAAAATACAAGAAAATGATATTATAAAAAGTAAATAATTGTCAACCTAAAATATAACAAAGTTAACAATTTAAACAAAACCTATTTAATAAAATGATTAATATTGAAAAAAATGTTCAGGTACACCAAAGTAAAGATGAATATTGATTTGATAAAAACTTTCAGTATTATATAAATGCAAGAATAGAAAAATCATCATAAAAAAAGATTATATGATTATTTGTAAAAACTTCGAGATAAAAAAATATTTGAGGTTTTTTTCATATAAATAATGCTATTTGCCAAAAATTTTATGAATGGGAAAGAAAAAGCATAGAATTCATTTCTTTAAAAATGTTATGCTATATAGGTAAAGAAAGTGTTTTTAAAGAGTTACATATTATATAAAATCTTGTGGAAATGTAGCTCTTTATTTAATGCAAAAGACTCGGTATTTAGACTTGGTGATCCCGAAAAAATATGGAGTGATAAAGAGAAAAATTATGGAGGTGTATTTTGTTTAGAATTAGTAAAAAGAGTAAATATTCTATTGTTTACACTAGTAACAATTCTGTTTTTGATGTCGAAATTCTTCGCCATTGAAACATTGGCAACCGGGTGGTGGAACTTCAGCCACTACGAATATATCGTATGTGGAGGGAACTCAGACCACTTCTCTTCCGGGAAAGCCGGAATCGTATTATTTGAATGTAACCGTGTCAAGTGATACTTATACGGAACCGTATTCAATAATATATTTAAAAAGAAGTGAGTTCAATCAGCCAAGAGTAACTGATGTCTCAGGCTCTCCTACGATAAAGAATGTGTCTGTGACAAATGATGCTACATATTGGAAGATAAAGGTGACATATAATATACTTGCACCTGGACCGATGGTATCCAATCCTTTCAGAGCAACTATGATAAACGGTAAGTTTGCAAATGGTGAAACAGCTACTATAGAGACAAGACTTTTTACAAAGGATGATGTAGAGCTTGCAAATAACACAAAGCAAATTACTGCGGAAACCTACGTTATGGGTATAAACAGTCAGGACAATGGTACTATCAATGGATGGACTAGAGGGTGGTTCAGACACAAGTGTGTCAGTATCAGATGATGAGACGGATGCAAAGCCATACTCCATATAAAAGAACGGATTTACAGATACCTGGTATTCATATGCACAAAACGGTACAAAGCATGTACATGATACAGAGATAAATGGTAATAACTATGGTGTGGACAGAAGAAAGAAAAGAACTGTTTTGACCTTACCGTCAAGCATAGTATGGGATCCAAGTCTGCCTGATAATGCAAACTGGACCTATGACCCTGTAGCTCATACAATTACACAGGATGTAATTATGAATCCAGGGTGCATTAAGCTATTTATTAAAGTTTTACTGCAAAACATAACGGTACACAGAGTGTAAATGGAACAAATATATTCACTAGTTTATATACCACAGACCAACTATCTTATAAATGATGACGGTACTGTGGATATGAGTACAGAAAGAAAAGTCAAAAGTTTATAAATATTACTGGGTATGTACTCTAAAGCTTTTATATGTATAAGAGAAATATATTACCTGAGGTAACAGAGAACGGTCAGACAAATGCAGTTGCTTTAGGTGACAGATATTTTACATTTAGGTGCTAACGGCGGTAAGGATAAATGGATAATCAAATGTAGCACAGTACTGGGGTGCAACTCCCGTTAACTGGATCCACAACAAAGTTTAAAGTCTATAAAAGATGTACCCTAAAGTGTCAATATAGATTTTACAGGTTATGGTATCAGAGTCTGGGAAGACAGATTTGATGCGGCAAACCTGGCGAAGCTGAAATCACAAATAAGCTGATAGGAATCAATGATGACGACAGCGAAGAGGTGATTGCTACAAATATAAACTATACTCCGGCAACAAATACAAATGAATTTTACGCATGGGAATACAGAGCATAGTCATGACAGCAAAAGCATTATAAAGCTATCAGACTTGATTTTGATGATGAGATAACCATATCAGGGTTATGATGAGAATGCTCTCGGACTTTTTTCGTAGAGTCTAAACTTACAGCTCCCGTTATCACAACTATAGAAAACAGACTTTGCAATAAATCAGAACTATACAGTGTATAATAGGGCATATGCTTTATCAAATACGGGTTCTGTGATGAGAGAAAGCTGTTATAAGAAGACATTATAAGAATGATGCCGCAAATATAAGACTTGATAAAGCATTCACAAAATATTAATGGTAATCCGTCTGTTACAAATGCAGCTTGGTGATACTATACGTTACCATGTAGTGCCGACATATTATTCATTCCTCGGAGCTGAAAGAACTGTACAGAAATGGAAAGTTGATATTTCTTTGTGGATCCGGAGCTTGAGTTTGACAGTGCATCTGCATCATTCATTATCAGGCATCATATAGATTTACTCTAAATACCACACCACAGAGAGTGGACAATTATAAGGGTACAGGTAAAAGACTGCTTATGTATTTAGCCTTGATAACTTCACATTACCACAAACGGATAGTGATTTTTGGGGATTGGACAGATTGTATATAGACTTTAAACCGACCACCAGCCTTGAAGAAGGTGAACATACTGTGGAAGCATTTCTTAGCTGGGATAACAATTCAAGTGATGCAAACGGAAATGATCCTAATACGGTATATTCAAGTGCCACTACAGATTTCCTTGATAAGTACGATGCTAATAATAACGGAAGTACTACGGACAGACTTTCATACCAGAGCTTTAAGTTTAACTTTATTCCGCCAAGGGCAGTTATCTTAACAAAGAAGCAAAAGCTTACTACAGAGACAAATTATAACAGTGCTATCAATGCGGAGAGCGGCGATATAGTAGAATATAAATTATCAGCATGGAATAACTCCATTGACAATGCCAGAGAACTCAATGTAATGGATATATTCCCATATGAAAACGATAAGGAAATAGTAAAAGACGAGCACGGCAACTATGTAGCCAGAGGCTCAAAGATGTATCCTGTTTTGCAAGGTCCGGTAACTGCACCTGCAGGATATACAGTTTACTATTCTACTGATGCACCTGCAGGAACTATTGAAGCCAATGCGGCAGCCAACTGGGTGCAGGCAGGAGCAATCACAGACTGGTCAAGCGTTACTATGTTTAAGGCTGTGATGAATAATTCTTATCAGTTGATTCCGGGAAGTACAGATGTATTCACTTATAGAGTGAAGATACCTGAGACAAAGGAACTTGAAGCAGGTTCAAGTGCAAACAACTCAGTAGCTTCATGGTATGGAAACAATCTAAACGGTGCCTCAGAGTCACTTATCTCAAAGGTTACTATAAACAAATACATCATAGCCGGTAAGGCATACTATGATGTAGATGAAAACGGAAGCTTCAATACGGGAGATATTGTAGCGGCAAACAGACCTGTAAGACTTGTAAAGGTAGACGGCGGTGTTGAGACTGTTATAGATACAATACTTACAGATAATGACGGAAACTATACATTTAAAGACAAGATAAGTACGGAGGGTGATTATAAGGTATATATCGAGACCTTGCCGGGAGATATTATCAGACCTTTAAATGCAAGTACGGCAACATTGATAGGAAATGACTTTACCAATACAGTAAGTCTTCCGTCAAAGATGAAGGAAAATCAGGTACCTGTACCGAATGTAAACTGGGTAGAACTTGATGTTCCTCTTACAAGAACAAATACAAGTAAAATAAAGAACTTGGGACTTAAGTCTGTATATACAAATCTTGTTGTAAAGCATATAAAGAGGGAGGATAATACCGAACTTTCACCGACAGTAACAACAAGACAGCCAAACGGTACACCATATACAACAGCCCCTGTAACAGATAACTTCTATGAGGCGGAGACTCCTCTTCCAACAAATGCAAACGGAGAGTATGGACTGACAGATACCACAGTAACTTACTACTATGTAAGAAAGGCTGCAGGAGATGTGACCATACATCACTATGAGGAGAACTCTACAACAGAGCTTGCAACCACGGTAGTACAACCGGGAGCAAATAAGCTTGGACTGGCATACACTACAAGTGAAGAGACAATAAATAATTATGAGTTGGTAGCCCAACCGGCAAATAAGAACGGAACCTTCACAGTGGCACCACAGACAGTGGATTACTACTATAGAAGAAAGAATGCAGGAAATATAACAGTTAAGTACTTAGAAGTAGGTAGCAATGCCCAGCTACATGCGGATAAGATACTTGACGGAACAAAGAAGCTTGGACTCCCATATTCAGAGAGTGCAGAGACTATAGCAAACTATGATCTGGATACTACAAATCTTCCGACAAATGATAACGGAGTATATACTACAGCACCGATAACCATAACTTATTACTATAAGAGAAAGGATGCAGGAAATGTAGTAGCAAAGTATGTGGAGCAGGGAACCAATATAGCCCTTACAGCAGATGAGACCCAAAACGGAGCAGGAAAGCTTGGACTCCCATATACTACAGTAGCAAAAACGGTAGCAAACTATGAGTTGACAGCAAATCCTGCAAATGCGACAGGAACATTTACTACAACAGAGCAGACAGTAACCTATGTATATAGAAGAAAGAATGCTGCAAATGTAATAGTAAAGCATCTGGAGCAGGGAACTAATGCGGTGCTTTATCCTAATGAGTTGTTGGACGGAACAGGAAAACTTGGATTACCGTACACAACACAGGCAAGAACAACGGCACAGCTTCCAAACTATGAATTGGTAGCGGGAGTTCCTGCATCGGTAACGGGAAGCTATATAGAGCAGGCAACACTTGTAGAGATAATATATCTTTATAAGAGACAGGATGCAGGTGATGTAACGGCAACCTATGTAGATGATATAACAGGCGATGTACTTCACGCCCCTGAGGTACAAAGCGGTACAAATAAGCTTGGATTACCTTATGACACAGACCAAAAGACATTTGCAAACTATAATCTTATAGCGGTACCTGCAAACAAGAGTGGAACATTTACTACAACTCCTGTATTAGTAGAGTACAAATATAAGCGTGGAGATGCTGCAAATGTAAGAGTAAAGCATATAAATGCAATAACAGGAGTAAGCCTTGCACCTGATGAAGTATTAAGCGGAACGGGAAGACTTGGACTTACTTATACAACAGCGGCAAAAACGGCAGCAGATTTGCCAAACTATGAGCTTGTCGGCGGTATGCCTGCAAATGCAACAGGAACATACCAAACAGGAGCAGAGATAGTAGTAACCTATCGTTATCAGAGAGAGAATGCAGGAAATGTAATAGCAACATATACTGATGAAGCTGACGGAAGCGCACTTCATGCCCCTGTAGGACAAAGCGGAGACGGAATGCTCGGACTCCCATATGATACGGAGGTAAAGACCTTTGCAGACTATGATTTAGTATCAGTACCTGCAAATAAGTCAGGCACTTTCTCAAATACAAATGTAACGGTATCATATGTATACAGAAGAAGAGATGCCGGAGATGTAACTGTAAATCATATAGAGGTTGGAACAGGTGATGTATTATATGCCTCTACAATACTTAACGGTACAAGAAAACTTGGCTTACCATACAGTACAAATAGTGAAAACATAAATCTATACGATCTTATAACAGTACCTGCAAATGCAACAGGAGTGTTTAGTGTAGGAGCCCAGACAGTAAACTACGAGTATGCAAGAAAGAATGCGGGAGATGTAACAGTACATCATATATCAAAGTATGACGGAAGTGATCTTATAGCAAATGAAGTACTTGACGGAAGCAGAAAGCTTGGTCTTGCCTACAGCACAAGTATGGCTACAATACCTGACTATGAGATATTTAGCCTACCTGCAAATGCAAACGGAGTATATACAACTTCAAGCCAGAATGTAACTTATGTATATAAGAGAAAGGATGGAGGTGAAGTAAAAGCCGTATATGTAGATGAGGCGGGAGTAGAGCTTGCAAATGCTGAGAATATATCAGGAGTGGAAAATGCAGGCCTCCCATATACAACAACAGCAAAAGCAATAGCTCACTATGAACTTATAAGTATGCCTGCAAATGCAAGCGGAGTAATAACATCAAGTCCACAGACAGTAACTTATACATATAGAAGAAAGAACGGAGGAAACGTCAAAGTATTCTATGTGGATGAGGAAAGCGGAGAAGACTTGGTTTCACCAAAGGTAATAGACGGAGCAGGAAAGCTTGGTCTTAACTATACAACAGATGTAGAAACAATAGAAAACCTGGATCTAATCAGTATGCCTGCAAATGCAAGCGGAGTATTTACTGAGGATGAGCAAACAGTAGTGTATGTATATAGAAGAAAGAATGCCGGAAATGTAACAATTCATTATGTAGATCCTGCAGGAAGAAGCTTAAGTGCGGATGATGTATTAAACGGAAGCAGAAAGCTCGGCTTACCATACAGTACAAGTGCAATAGAGATAAACGGCTATCACTTCTTAAGATCGGAAGGAGATACGGACGGAATCTTTAGAGTGGATGATCAGGAAGTAACCTATGTATACTTAAAGGATCCAAGTGTAATCATAATACCGAACCCTCTGATACCTGCAACCCCAAGCAATGTAACAATACCGGGATGACAGAAACAATGATTACATCATAAGACCGAACAGAGCGACACCTTCAACAGCAACAAGATCAAATGCAGGAAGAGGGGGAAGCGGAAGTTCCGGAGGAAGCTCAAATGCAAGTATAAGAGCTGAAAGAGTGGTACAGCTTATAGACTCAGGGAATAAAGAAAGAGAATCCTAGTTAAAACCTATAGAAACTCCAAATGCACAGCCTGCAAACGTAGACAGACAGGTTGTCGCAAAAGGAAGTGCAGTGAGGAGAGAAGCTGCCTGTACCGAAGACAGAGGCGAAACAATATATA